>Ga0207713_1000168_pt1 | contig 95191 bp, 91 predicted proteins | sample KBSS64metaG_FD_184404 | JGI IMG/M metagenome (GOLD analysis project Ga0207713, IMG submission 184404) | Switchgrass rhizosphere microbial communities from Kellogg Biological Station, Michigan, USA - KBS S6-4 metaG (SPAdes) (version 2) | ecosystem: Host-associated > Plants > Roots > Rhizosphere >...
GGCATTTGTTGATGATCTGCTATCTCAATTCGGGATGCAGGCGGATATGCCTGAAGGCATCAGTCGTCCACAGGCACTGCAGGCGCTGGCAGCGAGGCTGTTTGGTGCCCACGCCAATAACGGTGACGCCCAATCCTTTGAATTCATAGAGCGGATGTACCACGCCTATCTTGCCAATCTGCAGGCAATGATGGCTTACCAATGTGGGGCTGCGGATGTCTCAGCAGCGTTGCTGTTCCCAACGGAAAGTAACGATACCGTGGCGCATTGGCGCGATCGGGTGGACAACCTCGAGGTCATCGATCTTCAAGGCGATCATTACTCGCTACTTAACGACAAAAATGCGGCACAGATTGCAACAGCAACCGCTGCCTACCTGGATCAGCCGGCCTTTGTTGAGCAGCGGGCGGACGCGGGAGTGCAGCTATGAAGCCCAGCACACTGCAGGGCCTGTTCGAAGCGCAGGCCATACAAACACCCGATGCGGTTGCCCTCATTGAACCGGGGCGCAGCCTGAGCTTTCGCGAACTCGATCATCTGTCTGGGCAACTGGCCGCGCAACTGGTTCAACAAGGGGTAATGCCTTTGGACTTTGTGCCTATTACCCTTGCAAAAAGCGTAGACGCCGTCGTTGCGATTCTGGCGGTACTGAAGGTTGGAGCGGCTTATGTTCCATTGAGCCAAAGATTCCCCGAACAGTTCACTCGCTCGATCCTTGACGATATCCAGGCGAAGGTGTGTGTCGGTGAGGTAGCGGCGCCGCTTACAGTCCTGCAACCACCTCGCCAGGCCACATCAACCCATCTGCCCAAAATGTCCAGCGCCGGCGCTGAAAACCCGATTGCCTGGGTGCTGTATACATCCGGTTCAACGGGCAAGCCCAAAGGCGTTCTGGGTACTCATAGCGCTTGTCTGGCACGTTGTGACGCCTTGTTGAAGCATCAACCTTTAGTTGCCAACGACGTCTGCGTTGCCTACACAGCGCTAACCGTCGTTGATTCTTTCTGGGAGATCTTCGGCCCTCTGTCTGTCGGTGCCCCCGTGCTGGTCCTCGCCGAGCCCCAAGCGCTGGACTTCATGGGACAAGTGCAACTGCTGCAACAGCACTCGGTTACCAGAATATGCCTGGTACCGTCGATGTTGCGTGTGTTCATCGACAACTGTTCGCAACTGACTGAGCTGCTGCCAAAACTGCGTACCTGGATCGTCAGCGGCGAGCCACTGGACCGAAAACTCGTACGGCAGTTCTATGCCTCCTGCCCGGACGCAACGCTGTTCAACCAATACGGCTTGACCGAAAGTTGCGCTGACGCGACCAGCTACAACACTCGAGACCTGATCAACGACCCAGGTGACGGGATGGTTCCTGTCGGTCAGGTTTTCGATCATTCATCCCTTCACATTGTGAACCTGGATCTGGAAGAGGTCGCACCCGGTGAAGAGGGGCAAGTTTGCCTGGGCGGCGCGTGTGTCGCTGCCGGTTATCTCAATGCACCACAGGCCAGCGCCGAGCGCTTCCGCCATCTGACCAATCTCTCAGACGGACCTGTTTTGCTGACCGGCGATTTGGGCCGTATCGATGAACAGGGGCAACTGCTGGTCAGCGGTCGTATGGATCGGCAAGTCAAGGTGCGCGGTTTCAGAGTGTCCCTGGATCAGATTGAAGACACCCTGAACAGCCTCCCGGATGTCGCGCAATCGTTAGTCGTGACACAGACGGAGAAAGGCCGCCTTCAGGTGGTCGCGTATGTAGTTGCCGCACAGCCTGGCCTTGATATTGAGCAACTGATTAGAGCGCTTGGATCGACACTGCCGGATTACATGCGCCCAGAAGGTTTCGTGCTGCTGGATCGCATGCCGACGACGCACTCAGGCAAACCTGACCGCAAGTCGCTGCCGCTCTGGAAACCGCAGGCAAGTGCGCCACAGGGTGTCAGGGATGTACAACGGAAAAATGGCGGCCTTCAAGGCGTTTGGTGCGAGAGTCTGAAGCTCGAAAGTTGTGGATCCCAACTCGATTTCTTCGCGTTGGGCGGCGACTCCCTGGAGCTTCTGCGCATGACTGCCACCCTTCAGTCTCGGTGGCAGAAGCGACTGGATATGTCGCGTTTTCTCACAACCCCAACCTTCGCAACATTAAGCCACCTGCTAGACAGCGCCCTATCTTTAGAGCTGTGTGGGACCGCTGTTTCGGAGCACCGGGAAGATACCGCCACACCTGGCCAACGCCAGATCTGGTTGCATGATCAAAGCCTTGATAACGCCACCGCGTACGTCATCACCGTGGGTTGCCGACTCATTGGCGAGTTTTCACTGTACGCTTTCTCGCAGGCAATGAATACGCTGGTCGAACGCCACCCGGCATTGCGTGCCAATCTGGTCCTGGAAGGCTCCAGTATTGTCCAGCGGTTACGCAGTGCCACAGAGAGCAAGGTGTATGAACAGGATCTCGAAGGGGATGCCGGCCTAAACTCCCCAGCCCTCCAACACACGCCCGAGGCCGTGGTTGAATTTATCACGAAGGGCATCGACATCCAGCACGACGCGCCCGTTCAAGCACTGGTGTTTAACGAGGCTGATGATCGTCACCTGGTGGTTATCAAAGCCCATCACGCAATCATCGACGGCCCAGGGCTGGACGTTGTCTTGAAGGAGCTGTCGACCCTCTATGGCAACGCATTACGACAACAACCGGTAGCAACCGCCACCTACTCTACCGAGCAATATTTTGCCCGTTGCAAGGAGCTCGATACCGCGCTTATCAACCCCGATGAGCAAGCGTTCTGGATCGACCGTTTACGCGGCAGCAGGCCGTCGTTGCTGATCGAACCCGACGTTGTAATGTTCAACGGCACCGAAACGTGTGGCGCACTTGACCTCACATGGTCCGGTGAAAAACTCGCCGCGATTCAAGACGCGGCAACCCGCTGGTCAAGCACCCCCTACGCGCTCTTTCTAACAGCCTATGCCCTGACACTCGCGGCCTATGCTCCGTCCCAAGATACCGCCTACATCGGCGTGCCGGTCTCTCGCCGGCAAGGCTCTGCGGCGAACATGCCCGGCTGCTTTATCGAAACGATACCGTGCCCAATCCCGTTGTTCCGCTCAGGCACCCTGGAAGAAGCACACAAACGAAGCCTTGAAGCACTCAAGCAATCGCTGGCGCATATGTCGGTGCCGTTCCAAAAAATCGTGGAAAGCGCTGCTGCATCGAAACATGCGATCGCCCCCAATACGTTTCAAACGCTGTTGGCGTTTGATACCGAACACGAGTCTCAACTCCAGTTCGAAGGAGCCTCCAGCAGCCCACTACTGCTGGAAGGCGCATCGGCGAAATACCCGTTATCCGCCGATATTTACACGGCGCACGACCGTTGGCGGATGCGCTTTGAATATGATCGTCGGCACTACACCGATGAATTCGCTGAATCAATCGCTGCGCACTTTCGCTCAGTCCTCGATCATTTGGTTCAGCATGCTGAAGCAGACGTCAGCAGGGTTCTGAATGCCCATCCTGCGAACACTGGACGGCAACCGGTATCACTGCATGGCCAGGAGTGCCCGGCGCAGATACACACCATCGCCCAGCGTATTGCCCAGATCGCGAAGGACAGCCCGGATCGCGTCGCAATACGCAGCGCCGACGGTGAGTTGTCCTATGGATTATTGGAAGTACTCAGTGATCGTGTTGCCGATGGTCTGATCAAAAAAGGCGTACACATTGGCCAAACGGTCAGTGTTGCGCTTGAGCGTGATCGATGGTTCATTGTCGGTTTGCTGGGGATCCATAAAGCCGGAGCCGCCTATTCACCACTGCCCGAAAATGCTCCAAGCAATCGGCTTCACAACCTTATCAAGGCAGCCGCACCGGCGCTGATCTTGTCCAGCGGCAAACGGCATCAACAGCTACTGCAAGAACAAGGCATTCCTGAGGTCGTAGACGTGGTCACGCTGTGCAACAGCGAAGCCCATGCGCCCGGCATCCGCCCGTCGATGGGTGCCGCAGCCTATGTGCTGTTTACATCGGGAACAACCGGTGCGCCCAAAGGGGTCGCCGTCTCTCATCTGGCCTTGGCCAATCTTGTCACCTCATTCGCGCAAGAACTGTCGGTGACGCGTCAGGACGTCGTCCTCGCGATCACACCCTTGACGTTTGATATCGCGGGGCTGGAAATCTGGCTGCCGCTTAGCGAGGGAGCGCTGGTGGTATTGCTCGGGGAAGGGGCTCCCGGCGATCCGCAGCAATTGGCCCACGTCATCCGGACTCAAGGCATCAGCATCATGCAGGCAACGCCCGCAACCTGGCTGATGCTTGTAGGCGATGGCTGGAGTGGCGCGCCTTCATTACGCGCACTGTGCGGCGGTGAGGCGTTGTCTATTGAGCTGGCCCGTCAGTTGTATGCCCGCGTCATGCAACTACGCAACGTTTACGGCCCTACTGAAACGACTATTTGGTCAACCTGTTCGTTGATCCAGGAACATCACCTGGAGGGTGCAGTGCTGCCCCTAGGGCAGCCGATTCAGAACACTTCGCTGCACGTCGTCGACGCCCGCGGCGAGCCCTGCCAACGCGGGGTTCCCGGGGAGCTCTGGATTGGCGGCCAGGGTGTCGCACTGGGGTACGTCGGACAGAAGGAACTGACCGCGCAGAAGTTTGTTTCCAACCCACTTCTCGACCCTACGCTGCTCTACCGGACAGGAGACTTGGTGCGTTGGCGTGTCAACGGTGACCTGGAATTCCTGGGCCGCATGGACGACCAGGTCAAGCTCAGAGGTTTTCGCATTGAGCTCGGCGAAATCGCCCACGCACTGAGGCAGCAGAAAGGCGTGACGGACGCCTTGGTGCTGGCCGACACTCAAGCCGCCGAAGCGCGTTTGATCGCCTACGTCATGCCGGCTCATCGTTCAAACGACAGCACAGGTCTGCGAGAAAGTCTGCGCCGGGAATTGCCCGAATACATGGTGCCCACCGCCTTTGTCGGGGTTGATCAATGGCCTTTGACCCAGAACGGCAAGATCGATCGACGCGCATTGCCGCAACCGCAAGCCGCAACCGGCGGCAACGGCGCCCTCCCCACCGCAGGCCTGCCCCGCCAGCTGGCGCAAGCCTGGTCCGAGGTGCTTGAGGTCCAGCACTTGAGTGTGGAAGACAACTTCTTCGACCTCGGCGGCCATTCGCTGCTGGCCATGCGTTTGATTTCCAGGCTGCGTGATGACGGCCTGGAGATCAACCTGAGGCAGTTTTTCGACCGGCCCACCATCGCCAGGCAGGCCGAATTCTTCGCACAACAACCTCGCGACCCGTTGATTACAGCTGTAGAAATCCCGCGCCTGCCCCGTGAAGAATTCTTGCCGCTGTCGATGACACAGAACCGCTTGTGGATCCTCGATCAATTGGTGCCTGGCAATCCGGTTTACAACATTCCACTGGCCCTGCGCCTGACCGGCCCACTGCAACAAGGCGCCTTGGTAAAGGCCTTGGAAGCAATCGTTCAACGCCACGAAATTCTGCGCGCCAACTTCATCAATGACGACGGCGAACCGCAAATTATCCTGCGCACATCGGCGGCGGTGCCCTTCGAGGATGTCGAGCTATCAGCCGACAACCTCGACGAATTACTCACAGAGCGTGCGCGGCGGCCGTTTGACCTGAGTGAAGATGCATTGATCCGCGCGACGCTGGTCACGCTCGAGGCTGAGCACCACGTTTTGCTGCTGGTCATCCATCACATCGTGTTCGACGGTTGGTCCCAGTCGGTGCTGTTGAAAGAACTGGCGCAGCTATACAGCGACTTTTGCAACGCCCGCCCGTCTTCGCTGCCCGAACTTGCGTATCAATACATCGATTACGCCCAGTGGAAACGTACCCAACTGGCCGAGCAAGGCGTGTTCGAACGCCAACAGCGCTTCTGGCGCGAAAAAATCGGCAGCGCACCGAAAACCTTCGGGCTGCCCACCGACTTCCCTCGCCCTGCGGTGCAGAGTTTCGCCGGCGCCGAATACGTGTTTGAGCTTGCAGAGCCGCTGATGCGAAATCTGGAAAGCCTCGCTCGGCAACAACAGGTCACCCTGTTTTCGCTGATGCTCTCGGCTTTCGCCGCGACGCTGGCGCAGTTGTCAGGACGTCAGGAGGTAGTGATTGGAACTGACCTCGCGGGACGCAAAGTTTCTGGAAGCGACAGTCTAGTGGGCTTTTTTGTCAACAACGTCCCCCTGCGCTTCGAGGTGGCGCCTGATCTGGGCTGGCAACAACTGGTCAGCCATGTTCATGATCAATTCATGGAGGTCATCGATCAGCCGGTAGATCTTGAGTTCGACCAGATAGTCGATGCGGTGCGTCCAAAACGTGAAACCAACCGTAACCTTCTATTTCAGACGTTGTTCGCTCTGCATCGCGAGACGGACGAGATGCTGCATTGGCATAACCTCACTGTGGATCGGCTGGACATCGACAGCGCGACCAGCCCATTCGATCTATCGCTGCATGTGACGCGCCGTAATGAACGTTTTGTGGGGCTATGTCGCTACAGCACCAGCCTATATCTGGGCCTGTCTATTGAGATGCTATGCACGTCGTTCACCACACTGCTTGAACTCTGGTCGACGTCTCTTAACAGCCGCTGCGAGGCTAGCCCTGGGAATAGCGAATGACTCAGCTCAATCTCATTACAGTGGCCAGATCCCAATCGCCGGAGTGCCCATGACCTTATCGCCCCTACCGACTCGGATGACCCGACAACTCACGTGGATTATCGTCGCTACGCTCTGCACGTTGGTTGTCAAGGAAGTATGGCAGACCTCGATTCCGTTGATCGCGGTATCGATCATGCACCTTGATCCACGAACACTGGGGTTTCTCGTCGCGACCGAAACCTTGCCGCTTGTTTTGCTGGGATTATTGATCGGTGGCTGGGTCGATCGTCTGGGGCCGCTCAAAACCCTGGGGTTGTCACAAGTCGGCCTGGTCGTGATCTTCTCGATCAGTATTTATATGTCCCAGCGGTATGACATATCGAGCGCAATCCAACCGTTTTTCCTAGTGGTGTTTCTGGTTGGCTTGCACAGCATGTTATTCGATGTGTCATTGCTTTCAGTCACACCGACCTTGGTAGCCCCCGAACAACTGCCTTGGGCCAACAAAATCCAGGCCATCTGCCAATCGCTAGCAGAGATTGGGGGGCCCATTCTTGCCGGCACTACGCTGGCTGGAGCTGGACCTACAGGTACTTCCACGCTCTTGTGCTTGCTTTCTGCTTCGGCCTTGGTCACCTGCACGGCTGCAATACGTTCGGGGCCCGGTTTTAAGGCTCACGGAATGCCTGCGAAACCGGTGACAACGCTTGGCCCCAAGTTTTCCGGGTTTCGATCGCTGGTGCAGTCGGCGCTGATGCGTGCGGTAGTGTTCAACTCGCTAACGTGGAACATATTCTACGGCATGTTGTTGCCTATCTTTGTCGGCGGTGTGGCGATACTGGGAAACCGCCCCGAACTCACCATCTCTGTGGCCTTTTCAGCCAATGGCGCGGGCTTTCTTTTGGGGAGTCTGGGTTCAACGTGGATGGTCTCGCGATTAGGTGTGGGACGCACCATCCTGGCGGCAAAACTGATAGCCGCATTAACAAGCCTTGGGTTGATGCTGTTCCTCTACACGTCCCGCTTTGAGACGCTGACAGCCCTCGCGGCCCTTGTTTTCTTCATCTTCGGCGCGGTTGTGGCGACCTCTCAAGTCAGCTCCGTGAGCATTCGCCAGGCAGCAATCCCGCGCCCGTTCTTGGGACGCACAATGGCTGCGTTCCGTGTCACAACGTGGGTGGGTTTGCCGATTGGCTCGGTCTTCGGTGGCTATGCCGCTCATCACTTCGGAACCTTTGGCGCTCTAGGCGTGGCCATTGCGTTCAATGTGCTTTGCACCGCAGTGCTATGGCGCTCTCCCCTGTCAGCCCCCGTTCTGGACATTCAACAGGTCAATCATGACTTCCCATCCAGCCTTCCAGATCCGGAGAAAAAATGAGCACCATCCGCCGACAAAGAAACGGAATTTCGTCTGTCGATGCACTTCAGACGCTGGTTTCGTTCAGCACCGATCCACACGCCCCCCCTTGCACCATGAAGCCTCGTGTTTCAGGTGTTTCACTGGATGATCTACGCGACGAACGCCTGGAACAGACCAGGCAGTTGCTGGCGCAACATGGCTGCGTCTTGCTGCGGTCGTTCCAGGTAGAAGGGGCTGCCATGTTCTCTTCATTCATCAAACGGCTGGCCAAGACCTCAGCTCACTATCGCGAACCCGCCACGCCGCGCACCCATGTGCATGGAGACGTCTTCACATCAACCGAATACCCATCTGATCAAAGTATTCCTCTGCACAACGAGAACTCGCATTGCGTGGCGTGGCCAATGACCATTGCATTCTTTTGCGAAACCCCGGCCAGTACGCGCGGTGGGACACCGATTGCAGATTGCCGAGGTGTACTTAAGCGGTTAAGCGAACCGCTCCTTTCTGAATTCGAAAGACGCAAGATCCGCTACATCCGCCGCTTCGGAGACGGGTTAGGGTTCAGTTGGCAGAAGGTGTTCGGTGTGGATACTCGGCAGGCGCTTGAAGCCTATTGCGCAGATTCCGCAATGACACCTCATTGGACTGAAAACGGCCTTTACGTGACGTATGAACGGGACGCGATACATCGGCATCCGTTAACGGGCGAGCGTCTTTGGTTCAACCATGGCCTTTTCTTCAATCCGGCGAGCATGCCAGATCAGATGCGCAACGAACTGTTCGAGCAAGTTGGGGCTCAGGCACTTCCCTACGACACGTGCTACGGCGATGGCCAGCCTTTTGAACGCGAAACCCTTGAAGCAATACGCGCGGCTTATGAGGCTGAGACTCGGGTATTTGAGTGGCAAACCGGTGACGTGCTGGTACTGGACAACATGCGCTTTGCCCATGGCCGTGAGCCTTATACCGGCCCCCGTCGAATTCTTGTCGGAATGAGCGACGACATCAGCACATTGGCCGGTTCATAGCCTCATTTAAGAAACCTGCCATCAAAGGGCAAGCCAGGATAAGGAGATACTATGCATAGTTCAGTCGATAAGCCTGCCACGAACAGCGCAGAGACATCGTCATCCTCCATAGAGGACTTGTTTACCCGTATCGCGGCACAAACGCCCGAGGCGATTGCCATCTCTGATCGAGGTCGGCAGGTGAGCTACGGCACACTGTGTGATTGCGCATGGACGTTATCCAAGCAACTTGTCGATGCAGGCGTTGGTGCTGGAGATTTCGTGGCGCTGTCACTGGAACGCGGCACCGACATGATTTGCGCAATGCTCGCAACCCTGATGGCCGGTGCTGCCTACATCCCTGTGGATCCGCGTTATCCATCGGAAAGGCGAGCGTTCATTCTCGATGACTCTCACGCCGTTGCGTTGATCAAAGACAGCGACGAATCTGGTAAAAAAGGCCCTCGGATTGATCTGATCGAGCGCACTGTTGAGCGCCAGGCTGCCACTTCGACCCAAGGGCGTATCGCCTATGTGATCTATACCTCCGGATCTACGGGCAAGCCTAAAGGCGTTATGGTCACCCACCATAACGTTCTGCGGCTATTTCGCAGCACGGCAGATTTCTTCGAATTCTCCTCGAGTGACGTCTGGTGCGGCTTCCACTCCCCTTCTTTCGACTTCTCTGTTTGGGAAATTTGGGGGGCGTTACTGCACGGTGGCCGTCATGTGATTGTGCCTGTGGAAACGGCCAAGGACCCTCAGCAGTTTGCAAAACTGCTCTTTGAACAGGCTGTCAGCGTACTCAACCAAACCCCTTCCGCGTTCCGCAACCTGATTCCTTCACTTGTCGAACAGGGGATCGGCGCAGACCTGCGTTACGTCATTTTCGGCGGCGAGAAACTGGATGTCGCCGCGTTGCGACCCTGGGCATCAAAGTTCGGTATGGACCGGCCGGCGCTCATCAACATGTATGGCATCACGGAAACAACGGTGCACGTGACACACAAGCGCCTGGCTCCAGGGGAGCTTGAACAAAGTGATCAAAGCCCGGTGGGAACGCCCCTTAGTGATATGCAAATTCGCGTGGTATCTGCAAGCGGTGAAACATTGTCTGCCGGTAGTGCAGGGGTGATGCATGTCGGTGGCGAAGGCGTCAGCGCCGGGTACCTGAGGCGCGAGTTGCTTACCGCGGAACGCTTCTATGAGGCACCTGACGCAGAGGGTGTGATGCGTCGTTGGTACGACTCAGGAGACATAGGCATGCAACTGGAGAATGGCGAATTCGTGTGCCTTGGGCGTGCCGATAAACAGTTGAAAATCAGGGGGTTTCGAATAGAGCCAGGCGAAATCGAAAGCCTGCTGCGTAACGATCCCGATGTCATTGATTGTGTGGTCAGCGCTGCCGATTTTGCCAGCGATGACCGCCGCTTGATCGCTTGCATAGTGGTGCCTCAAGCCTCACTGCAGTCACGCGATCAAATCCTCAGGCGGCTCAAGTCCCTGACAGAGTCGTCATTGCCAACACATATGTGCCCATCCCGATACTTTCTTGGAACGGAGTTTCTTATGACAGCAAACGGAAAACTGGACGTCGATGCGTACGTGCATCAACCCCAACAACACTCGCCGACATCGTCCGAAGCGTCAGTTCATGAACTGGTGCGCAATGTTTGGGCACAGTTGCTTAAGAGCGAGAGTTTCACCAATGACGACGAGTTTTTTGATCAAGGTGGAACCTCCTTCACCCTTATCAAAATGCTCCAAACCATCAATCTTATTTTTGACACACACGTTCGCCCAGATGCACTGAGCGAAGGCATCACTGTCAGCAGGTTAGCAGGGCTCATTCACAAACAACGTCAATCCAAAACTGCATAAAAAGGACTTTACATGCCTACTCAAGCACATTCTTTTTCGTTGACTGATGAAGAACTCAAAGACTTCCACCGTAAAGGCTATGCAGGCCCATTCACCCTGTACGAGCCAGAGGAAATGAACACGCTGTGGCGTAATCTGCGTTTGCAGCTGCTGGACCGAAGCAATGCGATTTATCAGATTGATTCCGCCATCTCGGGCAGTACGAACATCGCAAACTATGATCGACACCTGGATAACGGTCACTTGGCCGAGCATGTGTGTCGTCCGGAAATTGCCGATCGCGTGGCGAGCATCCTGGGTTCAGACGTCCTGTGCTGGCGCACGGAGTTTTTCCCAAAATACCCAGGTGATGAAGGTACAGACTGGCATCAGGCGGACACCTTCGCCAATGCGTCAGGCAAGCCTCAGATCGTATGGCCTGAGGACAGGGAGTTCGGTGGCACGATCACGGTTTGGACTGCATTCACTGAAGCCAATGTCGAAAACGGTTGCTTGCAGTTCATCCCAGGTACTCACCAGAGCATGAATTACGATGAAACCAAGAGAATGACCTACGACCCTGAGGCATTCAGTCAAAAGGAGAAAGAAGGTGTACGCCGTGGCTTCTTCGGCTACGACTACCGCCAATTACAGGTTGATCCTGACTGGAAGCCAGATGAGGCGGCCGCACAATCGATGATAATGCGCCCAGGCCAGTTCATCATTTTCTGGTCGACCCTGATGCACGCCTCCCATCCTCACTCAGGACAATCCGAGCAGATGCGCATGGGGTTCGCGTCGCGCTATGTTCCGTCGACCGTGCATGTCTATCCGGATACCGACGTCGTCGAAGAATACGGCGGAAGCGTCAGCTTGGATAAGTTCGGTTCTGTTGTTGTCAGTGGCCAAGCTTTTGAAAACGGAAATCGAATAGCCACTCATACAACTACCGGCAAGCCTTTCTCGAGAAAAACACCTTTGGAAGCTTGATGCTTAAAAGGCTTTTATTTCTCTGACATGGAAGGGGGATGCTATGGAACATGAGTGGAAACGCATTGCGCGGGCACTGACTGACTGCCGTAGTTTCTTGGAAGCATGCGATACGCCTGTGCGTGTTTATCCAATGACCGACGGTGATAAATCTGCGCAACAAATCGAGCAGGAATCAGCGCAACGGGCGGCTATGGAAAGCGTCGTAAATGCGACCTGTCATTCTCTGGGGGTAACCCCTCCCGCCCTATGTCAGCTTGAACCTGGCAATGCGTCGAGTCTGGAAATCGGTCTGAGCCGTTTTCTTGCACTCAGCGTTCCGGCGTCCCCCCTCCCGCTATCTGCCGAAGACGAGCAAAAAGGCTGTACCGCTACAGCCTTGGAAGAACTCCTGCGTAAACGGCAAGTATGGCACAAGGGCAGTCGCGTTTTAAGCGTCTATGAGGCCGGGGAGCCCTCCAGCGTTGCGGTATTACTGGTCCCTCCCTGTGGAGTGCCTGCTGTTGCACTCAGGCCGTGGATGCAGCGACTCGGCGAAAAATACCTGACCCTCACCTGGGAGTCAGACCTGATGTTTTCCCAAGACCCTCTCCCCGCCCTGACAGGCGACCCCGTTCAAGCCATTTGCGATGAGATAACCAATCTCATAGCGGCATACGATTTAACCCACGTCCACCTGATTGGGATCTGTGGTGGAGCCGCCTCCTCTCTGCTGGCCGCCGTCCAAATACCTGCGCACATCGCGTCCCTGAGCATTTGCCACGGGGACATTAAAGTCGGTGATGAGAGCCCTAGAACGCCCTTTCAGGAGCAATTTGAAGACATGTTGTACGACGCTCAGGAGAGCGTTGAGCAAGCGACTTCCATCTACGAGACGTTACTGGACCCAGGGTTCGCACTCAGCATTCCAGCACGCCTGGGGCCGTTCGTGCTCTATCCCTACACGCGCTTTTCGTTGTTTCAGCGCTATGCGCTGATTAATAGCGCACTGATGAACTTCGATGCCTTGTCCATAGCGGATCAGATCACCTGCCCTGTTTTGCTGCTCACCAGTCAGAACGATCGAATGGCTCACCCGGAACCCTCGCGCCGGCTGGCAGGTTTGCTCTCGCAAGGAACGCTTTTGGAGCGCTCCAAAGGTGACCATCTGGATGTCCTGCTAGAAGACCAGGAACTGCTGAGCTCCGTCAGTGACTTCATCGAATCAGTCTCGACCACGCATCTTCCTGCTCGGAGCTGTGGTGGATCCTCGACATTGACAAAAGGGTAAAATATGCAAAAGGATTCTTTACTCGCACGATTGGAAAGGCACCAACGGACGTGCCCTCAAGCGCCAGCGATCATTGTCGATGAGCAACTAGTTTCTTACGCAGATCTCTGGCACGGAGCGAAGAATACGGCGTCAGCGCTGCATGAGGCCGGTATCAAGCGAGGGAGTCTCGTTCGGGTCGAAGGCCCGCGCGGTGCAGGTCTGCTCATCCACGTTCTGGGGGTTCTGCTCTCAGGCGCCGCATATTGCATACGCGAACAAACCGAGTCTGGCGACGTCTCCCCGACCCACACAGATGATGAGTTATTTGATGCGCTGATCAGCGGCGGCCACACTTCGGCTTCGATTCCCGGGCGTCTGACTCTCCTGAACGGCGAGGTTCATCGCCGGTCTGCTGCGGACAACCTGGCCTGTGTCGTGCTGACCTCAGGCTCTACCGGCCGCCCCAAGGCAGTCGGCATAACCCACGAAAATATTGCCCATTACTGCGTTGGTTTGAGCGCGCGATTGAACATCAACGACGCCTTATCCTGTGGACACGTCAGCAGCCTGGAGGCGGACCTGGGTAACACCAGTTTGTTCATGGCTTGGTGGACAGGTGGCGCCGTGGTGCTCGCCAACGATATCCAGCGACGCGATCCGAAGGCCTTCTGGGAATGGCTGGGCAGTTCCGGTATCGATCTTCTGAAGATGACGCTCTCTCATTGGCAGGCGATGCTGAGCACTTGTACAACCCTCCCGTTCAAAAAGCCATTGATCGACTTTCTGCTTTTAGGCGGGGAGCGCTTTACCTTCGATGTCGCTCGCGCATCATTGGACTCCAATTGTTCAGTCCAGATTTGGAATCACTACGGCCCCACGGAAACAACGATTGGAGTTGCCGCGCACCCGGTCATCAACCTTGAACAGATGCTGCATCATGGTCATGCCTCTGTGCCTATTGGTCGGCCGTTGGGGGAGACTCGTTTTGTTGTCTCAACCGACAGCGGGCTGGAGAGCGCCGGTCAAGGCGAACTTTGGATAAGCGGGCCGGCCATTGCGGTGGGCTACCTGAATGATGTCGACGCAACGGAGCGGGCATTCAAACATCCGGCAGGTCCGGACGGAAGACGCTACTACCTTACAGGCGACGATATTCGTCTCGGTGAGGATGGCGTTGCCGAGTTTATTGGTCGGCAAGATCGGCAAGTCAAACTAAGCGGTTTCAGGATTCAACTGGACGCACTCGAACAGACTATCGCCTCCACACTGGCGGCTGAGCGCGTTGCCTGCCTGATCGCACCACCGGGCTCCGGTCGATTCGTCGTGTTTGCCCTGCACTCGCAGAAGACGACTACGCCCCACGAACTGATGGGAATATTGACGTCTCGGCTCTCCCCCGCATTACTGCCGTCACGGCTGCTGTGCGTGGATACCTGGCCTCTAAGCGCCAATGGTAAAACTGATCACAAAGCACTGATGGCTTTGCTTCAGGAATCTGCCGCCCCCAACAATCGGCCTGCAATCACGTTGTCGGCGGACCCTCTAACGGCTCATCTGCAAACCGCTTGGATGCGCCAATTGAACCTCGACAGCGTATTGCCCGAGGACGATTTCTTCGAGATCGGCGGTAATAGCATCGAAGCGATTAAGATGATCGGTGCACTTCAAATGGATGGTTTGGAGGCCAGCACTAAAGACTTTCTGAGTGCGCCTACGATCAAAGCGCTCACTGTATCGATACGTGCAGCGCAAGCACGGGCTGGCTTAACAGCCGATACAAGTGAGTACGACACTTCGCGCCTTTCTCCTGCACTGCGCGACTGGTTCAGCAACCCTCAAATCGTCGACAGGAATCACTGGAGCCAGGCTTTTGCAGTAGAAATAGACAGTTCAGTGGCTCCGCAGGCGCTGGAACAGGCCGTCAGCCGTTTGGTGAAGCGTCATCCGACACTGACGGCGAGCGCCGTTTGGGTTGATGATAATTGGCACCTGCAAGCGACCCAAGTCGGCGGCCCTTACTTCAGCCACTCCACAATTAGCCTCAACGCTAACAGCACGCAGGAATTCCGCCTTGAGCAAGCGATGTCAATGCTTCAAAGCAGCATTGATCTATGGCGAGGCAACGGCTTCCACATCCATCTCTTCAGGATGGGCGGAACGAGGGATCTCATCTTTTTTGTGGCTCACCATGCGCTGGTCGATGGGATCAGTTGGCGCATCATCGTCTCGGAGCTTCTCGATGAACTGAGCGGTAGCAATAGGGAGACAGCACTCGGGCCGAAAAACCGACAGGAGCTTTCAATCGCCAACTCGTGGTTCAGGGAGCTTGAGATTGAAAAGCATGCACAGTCGGACCAGTTGCAGCACTACCTGCAACGCTGTCGAACAGGCCTGCCAAAGGTCGTGTCCCTGCCAGTGCTGGCGACCAGCGAGGGGGATGCCTACTCCATCTGGCTGGAACTGAGCAAAGAGGAAACCGGGCAACTAATCGCGGCGTCGGCTATGCACAATGTGCCGGTCCACCTGGTTGTGCTAGCAGCTTTTTGCCAGGCGTATGCAACCCAGACGGGTATCAACGCCTGCTGGGTAGATATTGAAAGCCATGGACGGGTGAGGAAGAACGCTTCAGTGGATGTTTCATCCTGCATGGGATGGTTTACCTGCCTCTATCCTGTGCTGATGCATGCCTCTGCCGAGCACTTTCAGGAGACCCTCTCAGCCGTCTTCCAGGCAATCCAGGCCGTACCTTTGGCCGTCAGTGAGTGTGGTGCATTCGCTGAAGATCTGCGTAAAGCGAAACTTCCTTCTCCACACCTTCTATTCAATTTCCTGGGGAGTTTCGAGCTGCCGAGCGAGCACCCTCTGCGTCCGGCATTTTCGCGTTCCTATCCTGGCCTTTCGCGGGGCTCTGGCAATGCTCGCCAACACTCCGCGGCACTGACTGCGCGGTTGCTCGAGGAGACGCTGACAATTGATTGCACATTTACTGCACAGCGGATTGCACGAGATACGGTGGCGGCAATGCTCAGGGAGATACAACGCATTCTGCTGGACTTTTCCCGCTGCGCTCCCCGTCGCGCAGCGCTAGTACAATCCGGCAACGCCAGTGGTGCACTTTGGTACCGGGCAGCGCACCGATGCATCGAGAAGGTCAACTACCCGCAACGAGACAGCGTATTGCTGACAGGTGTCACAGGTTTCGTAGGCGTGCACCTGCTGCAGGAACTGCTGCATCGCACGAGCGGCACGATTTATTGCATCGTCCGAGCGCCGAATGACGCTGTTGCTGAACAGCGTCTACTGAATACCCTCGCTGAATATCATCAGCAGGACAGCATCAAGGCTATTACCGAATTGCGTCTGGTTGCTCTGGCGGGCGACATCAGCCAGCCTGGTCTTGGGCTGACGCATCAGCGCTACGCTCAACTGCGCGATGACCTCGGCTTTATCTATAACTGCGCAGCCGACGTCAGGCTTTTTGTACCCTTGAGCCAGCTTAGACCTGTCAATGTGGACGGCGTCGAGTACCTACTCGAGCTAGCGACACAAGCCGGCCATCTGGACTTTCACCATGTGTCCACTCTGTCTATCGCCGGAAGCGGCGGTGACGCAGACCTGGTGACCTTCGATGAGAGCACGCTCAACTCAGGCCAGGTGTTTCGCAACTCTTACGAAGAATCCAAACATGCCGCTGAAGTGCTCGTTCGCGAGTACGCTCTGAGTGGTGCCAGGGCAATGATCTACCGCTTAGGGAATGTCTCTGCTCACTCTCGCACTGGCCGCTTTCAAACAAACGCGGGTGAGAACCAGATAGTCCAAATCTTGCAAGCTTGCCTGAACGACCAGACGATTGCGTTTCATCAGCCGCTAACGCTGGCACCTGTAGACATTGTGGCGGCGGGTATTGTCGTACTATCGATGGATCTGAGCGTGAAGGCTGCGACTTTCCATGTGGACTCGCCCCATGAAGACAGCTACGAGCGCCTGATCCGGTGTGCTCGCAAGATCGCCGGTGCCTGGCCGACATCTGCGAGGTCCGCACGCGCAACAGCTCAGGAGGTCAGTCAGCTGGCGAAGTTCTGGCTAGCCCGTCCTCAGCCGAATGTCCGCTTTCAGAGCCAGCGTACCCATCACTGTTTAAATCGCCTCGGGCTGAGTTTTTCACCCCTGAATGAGCAATGGTTCGAAGCATTCATCACCCACCTTCTTGAAAGTGGCGCTCTTGATGCTTCTGCGATCTACACACCCTCCCAGACGTTTGAACAGCCTCAGGGCAGTGCCCGATCGCCGTATCTCTTCGCCAATCCAACTAGCCAATCATAGGAATATTGAATATGAAACGTGTCGCCCTCGTTACAGGCGCTAGCTCAGGAATCGGTCAGGCCATTGCCGGCCGATTCGCCAAAGATGGAATGCAAGTACTGGCGACCGGGCGTCGCCAAGACGAGTTGGAAAAGCTGGCCGGCGAATACCCGTCTGTCATCGCGCAGGCTGCAGATCTCAATACGCCGTTGATTACCAAGCAATTGCTTGAGACTGCAAAAAGTCGCTTCGGTATTTCTCCGTCGGTGGTTGTTCTTTCAGCGGGCCGAGGATTGAAAGGGAGCTTGCTGACATCCGACAGTTCTCAGTGGCAAGAGATGGTGGACATCAACTTGCTCTCCGTCATGAAGCAGATGCGTGAAACCGCGCAGTTCCTGCTGTCGAACCTGAAAGGCGAATCACCGCAAGATATCGTCATCCTCGGATCGACAGTGGGACGCACTCTTTCTGCCGCCAATCCAGTCTACGGCGCGACCAAATTTGCGTTGCACTCACTCTGCGAGAGTTTGCGTCAGGAACTGTGCGTCCACGCCATACGCGTCACTTTAATTGAGCCTGGATTCGTCAAATCTGGATTTCAAGATTCCGCAGGATATGACCGTCAATGGTTCAAGGACATTGAAGCGGAGTCAGGCCCATTCCTTGTCCCTGAAGATATTGCTGCCACCGTGTCCTTTGTGGTCGCACAACCGCCCCATGTTCATCTTGATGATATTCGTATTCGGCCGACCCGGCAGAAGGTGTGAGATGGACGCCCCTCAAGTAGTCGTGATGACTCATGCCCTGTCTTACGCCGGCCCGGGAGTTCTCGCTGCCCCCTCACGCGCCCCCTCGGATGTGTTCCTCTGCCACGATCCGGCATTTGTCGACGAGGTCGCGAGAACTCAATTCATGCAGCAATGGCCCGGCGTACTTGCCAGTTCGGCCTCAACTCCTGAAGCCTTGATCGAGGATGCACTGGAGCGCTTTTCCAAGGTCGACAAATTGATCAGCAATGATGTCGGCCCAGCACTGTGGACGCCATTGGAGGAAGGCGAAGCCGTCGATCTTCGCGAAGCGCTTGAAACAATGGTTGTCTGGCCGTATCGGCTGTTGAGCAGCGCCGCCTTAGCAATGAAAGAGCGCGGCGAGGGAAGAATCGTCCTTGTGACCTCGGCTGCGCCTCTGCGTCCAGCCCCCGGCTTTATCGTGTACGCAAGCGCGAGAGCTGCAGCCAGCGCGATGGCTAGGGCGGCGGCCAAGGAACTCGCGCCCCAGGGTATTCAGATCAATGCGGTGGCTCCCAACTTTCTTGAAAGTGCTCAGTACTATCCAAATGATCAATGGAGCTCACCACAAGCGCTGGAGCAACTACGTGAACGTGTTCCCATGGCTCGCCTTGGACGGGCAATTGAAATAGGTGAGCTGATATTATTTTTATTATCCGGACGCACCGACTTCGTCACAGGCGAAGTAATCAACTTCACTGGCGGTTGGTCATAACGGCCTCTATGGCTACCAAATGCACCGCAGCCCAATAAAACACGCAACACGCGAAGCGAAATCAACGCCACCGCAGCGAGCTTAAAGGGAAGTATTGCAATGTTTTTATTTCTGGTACAGGCATTAATCATTCTTATTGTGCCATTGATCGTGTGGTGGCCTTTACGCAAGCTGATCCCACTAGCTGTCGTTCAAATACTTGCTGGCATTGCTTTGGGCCCAACGCTATTTGGTACCCTAGCGCCAGAATTAAAAGCCATACTATTTCCCTCCAGCAGCTTTGCTGGATTGCAAGTATTGTCTTCACTTGCCGTGGTCTGTTTCTGCTTTACCGCAGGGCTTCACGTTGATGTAAAGAAAGTGCGAAATAAGGGCAAAGGCATCGTCGTGGTGGCTACGAGTACCTTTGTATTTCCAATGCTCGTAGGCTTGATGTTATCTGACTGGGCGTATGACACGTTGCCCTCTATAAGGGGAGACTCCGCGAATGCGCTGAGCTTCAAAGTAGCACTCGCTGTGTGTTTTGCAGTCACTGCGCTGCCGGTGCTCTCTTCAATATTACAAGAAATGGGCATGCTTGGAAGCCGAATCGGCACCGAGGCACTTAGCATTGCAGCAGCGAATGATGCGTTGATTTGGCCAACCGTTGGTATCGCGCTGATTCTTGCTCGCGGCGACTCGTTGTGGTCAGTGGCGATGATATTATTAAGTTTCAGTATTTATTTGATGTTATTGCTTTTCGTTTTCCAACCCATATTGATGAAGTGGGTTAATTCCTCGAGCAGTGGAAATACACTTGATATTCGCCAAAAAACTATATTGATAGGCGGCCTGTTGGCGTCCGCGGCGTGTACCGAGTTCATGGGCTTGCACGCTGCTATTGGGGCATTCTTGTATGGCGCTATCATGCCTCGTGAAGTTAAGCAGGCGATGGCAGCGATGGTCGGTCCGCTGACCTCTGTCATCTTACTCCCGTTCTTTTTAGCCACTACCGGATTGAAGGTGGATGTTTCTGCCCCCGAAATAGGTTTTTTAGTGGCAAGTATCCTGATAGGCGGACTGACTAAGTTTCTATCTACGGCGATTCCGGCACGCCTGTGCGGCTGGTCTTGGTCAGATAGCATGCAACTGGGGGCGTTCATGCAATGCAAGGGAATCATGGAGGTGCTGGTGCTGGCAGTCTTACTCGAGGCAGGTACTATTTCAATTATCTGCTTTTCAACTATGACGCTCATGGCCATCGCGACAACTTCCCTAACCATGCCCCTGGCCAGGTTATCTCAGAGCCCTAGAAAATCCGTCACGAAAAATCTTGCGATTAACAACATACGAGGCTTGGACGGATAACTCAGCAAGCTGCATAGTTTTAGATCTACAAATTACCCCCGCAGTAGGTATATTCGGTCTGGCGATTCTTTTCATGCCATGGACAATCCACGCCTTTCAGCGCGCTACAAGGATCACAAGGAGTGAGTTTGGCGATAAAAAACGCACCGCGTTTGCTTCTTCAGCTTTCCCGGCAGACCGAACTGCTGCTCAGACGTGATGGCCTGACTGCCAGCACCTGTGGCGCGGTGCGCTTTCAGGTCAGCCATGAGAGCGGGAAACTGCATGTGCAACGCGACGGCGCCGCACTCAAGGTCAGCAACCAGGTGACCAAGACACTGGAACAGCTACTGGCGAACAACCAAGGCAAGCCGCTGGTGATCGACGGCGTCAATGTGCAACTGGCCGGACACTCATTCATCGCCACCCTTGCCTCGAGATCGGGAACAGCAGAGCGGTAAGTAAGTGTGGCGGTACTAAGCACCTCTGCGCCACAAATGCTTCACAGGCTCCAAAACGAGTCGGCCCGTCTTTTCTTGCGTCAAGCCTTTTCACGCTAAGGTAGCCTCGATGGAAAACCACCTCGTTTCGAGTTAATTACGGACTGGAATTTACGCTACCACTAGCCAGCAGGGCTCGACCTATATTCTTCGCTGCTGTCAATGTAACGGTCAAAGCTCTGCGTTCGAGCTCCTCGGTTGTGCAGCGCACCGCAGGGGCTGCGATACTGATGGCGCCGACAGGATAACCATCGATATCCAATACCGGAACGGCCAAAATCCGTAGCCCTTCAGCGAAAAGTGAATCGGTAATGATGTATCCATCCGTTCGAATTTTCTCCAGTACCTCGGAAAGCGGTCGAGACAGTGCTTTGCTCTTAAAAGATGTGGATAAGGAAAGCGCCTCAATGCGCTCGACTTCGTGCTCAGGCAGAAACGCCAGGATCGATTGGCCAATTGCTGTTTGGCATGCGGGGACGGTTGTACCGATACGGATATCCACTCCCAGGCGAGTGATGCCCGCCCTGACACGCTCAAGATAGAGCACATCGGCCCCTTGAAGAACAGCAAAGCTCGCAGCTTCACTGATTTCGCTGACGAGCCCTTTAAGAACAGGACGAACCAGGCTACGCAGATCTGTATGCGCAATTGCGTGGAAGCCCAGATTGAGAATCTTGAGTGTGAGGGAAAAACGCTTGCTTTCAGGGATACGAGAAACATATCCGAGATCCACCAACGTATTGAGCATGCGGTAGGTTGTGCCAGGGTCGAGGTCGGCCTTAGCTGCGATCTGGCTCAATGTAAGCTCGTCTTTTTCCGCAGTGAAGGCCTCCAAGACTCGAAATCCTTTGGCAAGTGACTGAACAGTACTGCGCTGGCTTTTGTCTTCGTCAGCAGAGTTCGTCGGTTCGCTTTTTGTTGTGTTTCTGGGAGCCATACGCGATATCCATCTGGGGTAATTCTTGTTTTCGGAATGCGAAAAACCGTTAAAAAGAATAGCACCTGGCGGTGCTTTGGCCTACTCGGTTATCCACCGCCCCGGTTTTCAAGTTGCGACATCATCACTTACTGCCTTACCTCGTCTTCAGCTTTCCCGCCTCACTGGACGTGCAGACTTAGGGAGCCAGCGAAGAAGCCAAGCGCAGATCCGCAATCTGAAAGGCTAAAGCGAATTCGTCGAGCTTTTGGATTTGCGGCTTCAAAAACTCGTCTGTTTAAACCTCGCTTGAATGTGTCTTGTATAGCTTAAATCCAGAGAGTGTCAGGGTGGCGTGGATATTCAACGCGTTCTGGAGTACTCCACAGCCCCCCCATGTGATCGATGCGATAGGTGGCACTTTGCAACTGCGGCCGACCTAAACCTGCAGCGACTTTATAAAACCTAATGGAATTTCATTGACAGTAAACATGACATAAAAGAATAAAAAAGCAGTTGGATCGTCAAAAAAAGTGTGTGCCATGCAAACTGATGGTGGTAATCTAAAAACAAGAAAGAAAAAACTTTCGCATTCCGAAAAACAAAAAAGGCGCGACGAAAGATGAAAGATACCGCTGAGCAAGATGCCTACCCCGAACATCCCGTCGTCCATGACCAAGGCAGTTGCATAAATGCCCGTCTTCCAGCGATTGGCTCATGCCGCCCGCGTGCTGAGCCCGGTTCGCATACCAAGTCAGCTTTTATTCGCATTCAGTTCAACAGCGCCCGCTCTGTATATGACGTGCGACGCTTCCACAATAGTGTCGAAATAAAATCAGCGCCGTCGACATGGCTCTTGAACGACACTTTCAGTACATCAGCTAAAAAGTTCTCGCGTTTTTTCCTTTGCCGTGAATACGGTCATAAAGTAGTAGTTTCTGAAAAGCTGATTACACAGTATTAGCCAGTAATGCTAAATAAGGTTAGTTTGGGAATAAACTACACCACTGCACTGTGTTTACGACGGTAAGTTTTTTCTCGCTCTGAAAAACGCAAAAAAAATCAAAGGAAGTGCTATGTTGATGCATCACGTTGAAACTGAGCCCTTGCCAGAAAAAGTTAGAAGCCAGGCGAATATTAGTGCCAGGTTAGAAAGGCTTCCCATCACCAGACAAGTATTTTGGGCCAGGAATATTATTGGTGCCGCGACCTTCTTCGACGGTTATACAGTCATTGCTATTGCCTATGCGATGCCGGTTCTGGCCAAAGAGTGGAGCCTCAGCGGCACCCAAATTGGCATGATTCTCTCTGCCGGTTATCTGGGGCAGCTGTTCGGCGCACTGATCTTTGGGTGGCTGGCCGAGAGAGTTGGGCGTATGAAGGTGCTGACATTTACCATCCTGTTGTTCGTATCGATGGACGTCGCCTGCCTGTTTGCGTCCAGCGCAGCGATGATGATTGCTTTCAGGTTCATACAGGGCATCGGTACGGGAGGAGAAGTCCCGGTCGCGAGCGCCTATATCAACGAATTGATTGGCTCCAAAAAACGAGGAAAATTCTTCCTTCTGTACGAAGTCATGTTTCTGCTTGGTCTGGTAGGGGCTGGGATAATTGGCTACTTCCTCGTTCCGATCTACGGCTGGAAAGCCATGTTCGCAGTGGGGTTGGTACCCGCGATGCTGCTGATTCCCCTTCGTTTTTTCTTATTCGAATCCCCGCGTTGGCTTGCTTCCAAGGGGCGCCTTGAGGAGGCTGACCGGATTGTCACTCGCTTGGAAAATAGCGCCGTTAAAGCAGGCAAGACACTGCAACCTCCAGTAGAAGTGCCGCAGATGCATGCGATAAATAACAGAGGGGGCTGGAAAGAGCTTTTCAAAGGCATCTACTTTAAGCGCTCACTCGTAATTTGGGCCATGTGGTTTGGCTCCTACATGGTCGCCAATGGACTTATTACCTGGCTGCCGACACTTTATCGTCAACACTTCCATTTGCCGCTCGAAACCAGCCTGGCTTATGGTTTCATGACATCAGCTGCGGGTGTAGTTGCTGCAGTAATTTGTGCACTATTAATTGATAGGGTCGGTCGTCGCCGCTGGTACATGGGTGCCTTGTTTCTCGCCGCAATACCTCTCGCGATACTGGCCACCACAGGCGCAACGGCACCAATCAAGATACTGGTACTGGCTGGGTTGGGATATGCGTTGGTCCAGACAGTTACTTTTTCGCTGTATTTGTACTCGGCGGAACTTTATCCAACTCGGCTACGCGCGTTAGGTACGGGTGTAGGTAGCGCCTGGCTAAGGTTAGGTTCGGCATTGGGTCCAATAATTGTAGGCTTTACCGTCTCCGGCGTTGGTGTTCAATATGTGTTCGGTATATTTGCGGTGATTTTATTGATGACAGCTGTTATCACTGCATTATTCGCTATTGAAACCAAAGGCAGAATTCTGGAAGAGCTATCGCCATAAACTTCAACTGCATAAATTTCAAACAGCAATACCTTAGTTTCAAACTCAGAGCACATAAGTATGTGTTTTGCGCCCGCGCATGCGTTAGTTGCGAAATTTAACCATACCAGAGGTAATGAAATGAGCACTAAAAACACTATTGACCTTAAAGGCCTCGTTCCTGCTCCTGTCACGCCATTCACTCGTGAAGGTGAAGTTGATTATGCGGCTATCCAGAAACTGGGTGCCTGGCTAGGCAGCTTTGAAGGCGTGAAGGGACTGGTTGTTCTGGGCCACGCGGGTGAGGGTACCTTCTTGACTCAGGAGGAACAGGGTCGTGTGATCCAGGCTTTCAAGGAATCGGTAGGCGGTCGTCTGCCAATCATCGCTGGCATCACTGGCGAAGGCACTCAAGTAGCCGCTGAAGAGGCCAAGCGTGCCGTAGCTAATGGCGCAGCAGCAGGCCTGGTTTATCCATCCCATGGCTGGCTGCGTTTCGGCTATCAGAAAGGTGCAGCGCAGGACCGCTATAAGACGATCTACGAAGAAAGTGGCCTGCCACTGATCCTGTTCCAATACCCAGACGTGACCAAGGCCACCTACGACCTGGAAACCCAACTGGAAATTGCCAAACAACCTGGCGTGTTCGCCATGAAAAACGGTGTTCGCAACATGCGTCGCTGGGACACCGAGATCCCAGTAGTCCGTCGTGAAGTTCCCGATCTGCAGATCCTGACCTGCCATGACGAATACCTGTTGCACACCATGTTCGACGTGGACGGCGCACTGGTCGGCTACGGCAGCCTGACCCCAGAGCCGCTGATCGAGTTGATCGCTGCCGGTAAGCGTCGCGACTACCCCGCTGCTCGTGCCATTCACGACAAACTGCTGCCAGTTACTCGCAACGTCTACCACCGCGGTTCCCACATGGAAGGCACTGTAGCCCTGAAACATGGTCTGGTTGCCCGTGGCATCCTAGACCACGCCACCGTGCGCTCGCCGCTACTGCCACTGGCAGAGGGCGCTGACAAGGAAATCGCAGACGCATTACGTAGCGCTGGCCTGATCTGACCACGAGCCAACCGATGCCGTACTCCAGAGGTGCGGCTTTGAGGTGAACCACATGCCAAAGGCCTGCTCATCAGGCCCTTGGCATCACTCGATCCGGATACTTCTCCACCTACATTCGAGCCGTTTTCCCGGAAGTGCGGCGTTGAGCCCGCTCAACTGGTGATGACAGGCCGACATTGCCCTTCAAAAAAAAACAACAGGGGACAGGTCTTGAACATTCAGAATAATCGCGCAACTCATGTGTTTTTAATTCCCGCGTTGGTCTTACCTTTCAACGCACTGGCTCAGGGTTTTGTGGATGACACAACCGCTACTCTGAACTTCAGAAACTTCTTCTTCGATCGCAACTTCACAGCGCCTAGTGTTGCACAAAGCCAGGCTCGTGAGTGGACGCAAGGTTTTATCTTCGACCTCAAATCCGGCTTTACCCAAAGCACCGTGGGAGTTGGGGTTGACGTGCAGGGGAAATACGCAGTGAAGCTCGATGGAGGCGCAGGAAGGTATGGTGCGCTGCTATTGCCAAAGGACGCCGACGGGGAGCCTGCGGGGAGTTTTGGCAGACTCGGCGTCGCGGTCAAAGCAAAGTTCTCCAATACGGAGTTGAAGGTTGGCGAGTGGATGCCCAATTTCCCGATCGTTACAGCGGATGATTTTCGCGCATTGCCTCAGACTTTTCAAGGCGTCCAGATTGCTTCGCAAGAACTCAAAAACTGGTCATTCTATGCAGGCGACTTGAGAAAAACTAGTCTGCGCAGTGACTCCTCAATGGAAGACCTTACCTTTGGCTCGGCTCGATCAGACTCTTTCGAGTTTCTCGGCGCCGACTATCGCTCCCCCTCCAAAAATACAACAGTCAGGCTTTGGTCTGGTGAACTGAAAGACATCTATGAACAGCACTATCTCGGGCTGAACCAGAAATGGCAACTGACTGAAGGGGTATCGGTGAACTCCAACCTTGGTTTTTTCTGGGGTAAAGACTCAGGAAGTGCGAAGGCCGGCCAGTTGGATAACCGTACCGTGTCAGCGCTATTTAGCCTCAACATGGCTGAACATGCGATCAGCCTCGGAATGCAAAATGTCTCGGGTGATACCGGTTGGATGCGTATTGGAGGAACCGGCGGTATCTATCTAGCCAACAACACCTTTAACCATGCGTTCGACAATCCTCGGGAACGGTCCTGGCAAGTTCGCTATGACCTCAATTTCGCCGGCTGCGGAATTCCTGGTTTGAATTTCATGACACGCTACGTTCACGGTGACAACGTGGAACTAAAAGGCGTTGATGATGGTTCAGAGTGGGTACGAGAATCGGAGCTGGGCTATGTAATCCAGAGCGGAAAGCTCAAATCTACATCTATTCGCTGGAGAAACTCCAGCATTCGGCGGGATTTTAATGCAAATGATTACGATGAGAACCGCTTAATCGTTAGTTATCCAGTAAGCGTCTTCTGACAAGTAATCATTCATCTACTGAATACACTATATCGATGCAGACAATAGAACTTCTTAACTAATAATGGCAATTACTCGCTCAAGAGGCGTTGACCTGGCGCTATCCCAACGTTGAGAACGGCCCGACGCGGCATCGTCACTGAAATTCGAAATGCCGGGCGGCGCAATGAAAACGCGGTGCACACAGAGCACGAAATGGTAGATTAGACGCTGTGAGCATGAGGCCGTAGTGGATGAAATGCAGAATAGGCTTAGCAACACGCCGGAGATGATGCTGTTACGCAAACAGAAGGTTGAGTATCCATTCGAGGCACTCAAACAACGAATGGGCGCCACGCATTTCCTGGCACGAGAACTGAACAGAGTAAGTGCGAAGATCAACCTGAACATCCTCGACTACAACTTAAAGCGGGTTATGAAAGCTCTCGTTACCTGCGGCTTAATAAAGTCGCCGTCGGCCTGAGGAGGTCTGTACTTTGGTCCCCCGCTGCTCGCCAACAGTGCCTCAGTGCATTCATACACTCTGGACCACTTGCGACCACTCATATAGGGCTTTGTCCTGAAGCCAACCAGAGACAGGCTGAACTGGCCTAATGATTTTGGACACCTCAATCGGGCGCTATGATTGCGCCCAAATCTGAGGTGTTTGGATATGCGTAAATCTTATTCCAGTGAGTTCAAACTCAAGGCTGCCAGCATGGTGCTGGACGAGGGGCAGTCCGTTCCCGAGGTCTGTACCAGTTTGGATATTGGTGGCGCCGCATGTGCTTAAACGCAAGTTTGATGTTACGGCGGTCAATCAGGTGCGGTGTGGGGACGTGACGTACATCAAAGTCGGCAAGCGCTGGCTGTATTTCGCGGCGGTTCTGGACTTGTTCGCTCGCCGGATCGTGGGCTGGTCATTTTCGATGATCTCCGATGCCACGCTGACCTGCGAAGCCCTGCGGATGGCGATTGAGCTACGCGGTCGCCCAAAAGACGTACTGTTTCACTCCGACAGGGTTGTCAGTACACCAGCCATAAATTCAGAAATGAACTGCTGGAACATGGACTCCGGCAGAGCATGAGCCGTAAAGGCGAATGCTGGGACTCTCCGATGGAGCGTTTCTTTGGAAGTTTGAAATCAGAGTGGGTGCCAGAAGCAGGCTACGGATCGGAACATGAGGCCCGAGCGGATGTGCAGCGCTATGTATCGCGCTACAACGTCACCAGACCCCATAGCTACAACGACTATCGGTCACCAGTCGCCAGAGAGAAGTTGGCGGCGTGAAACCTTAATCGGTGTCCAAGATTACTTGACCAGTTCAGGCCCGCTCCCTATAGCGTCCTTAACTCCACTTCTGCTCAGTGAGGCTCCGAATTCAGTTGCCTGGCCTCATGCGGCGATCTTCCGCTCCACTCCTTGAACGCGCGAGTGAAGGCGCTGTGCTCCGAATAGCCCAGCAGCATGGCGATGTCCACGATTTGCAGACGTGGATCCCGCAGGTACGACAGCGCCAGTTCCTGGCGGACCAGGCTCAGTTCATGGCGAAAGTTGGTACCGGCCTCCTGTAGACGGCGCTGTAGCGTGCGAGACGAGGTACCCAGTTGGCGGCTTATCCGCTCTATGCTCGGCTCACCGTCGCGCAGGGCATGGATGATGGCCTTGCGCAGCTGTTCCACGAATTCATCCTGCTGTGGCAACTGGGCCAGCAGGCGATCCGCATGTTGTTCCAACAGGGAGACCAGCGCCGGATCGGGGCTTTTAAAGGGCAGCTCGAGCAGTTGCGCGGAGAAACGCAGGACCGCCTCGACCTGACCGAAGCGTACCTGGCAGCCGAAGAAGGCTTCGTACGGGCTTGAGTCGAGAGGGCCGGGATGATTGAAATCGATCCGCAACGGATTGGCGGTGCCGCGCACTAAGGCACGGCAGAACTGCACGATGGCAACCATACCGGTTTCGTTCACCAAGGAGCCGGGCTGGTACTGGCTGACATCCCAGACCAGCTCGAACCAACCGTCGCCGTCGCGGCGAGTCATGGGAATGACGTCGTACACTAGGCGGATGTAGCGCCCCAAGCGTTGCAGAGCTGTACCGAGATTACCGCTGGCCAGCAGCACCGATCCGAGCACACCGATATGCCGGGCGCTTATGGTTTGACCGAGGTGCAGTCCTAACAGTGGATCGCCCAACACTTGCGCTGCTGTTACTAGCAGGCGATTCCAGCATTCCACGTTAACGCCGCCGGTACCCTCTTGGGCAGGTGTGGGCCAGGACTGGCCAAGTACCGACTCGGGCTCATGACCGAGCGCCTCCAAGTATTCATAAAGCAGTTGCACGTAGGTCTCTGGCACCACGCGCCGATACAAAGGCTGGCTCATCGGGCCTCTTTAGGCTGCTTGGCCTTTTGTTGTTTGGCGCAAAGTGTCAAGCAGGGCGTCGGATATCGTCAAGCCTTCCTTACAGCAGCGTTCGAGAATGAAGGCACTCCAGCCATTCCAGCAGATGCCGTTCATGAGCACGATCACCGATCTTTTGGCAACCGCGACAATCCAGTTCTTCTCCAACGGTTCGCGCTGTGTTGCCGACTTTTACCTCCCACTGGGTGCCGGCCCTTTTCCGATAGTGGTAATGGCGCATGGGCTTGGCGGGACGCGCAAGATGCGTCTGCCTGCCTTTGCCGAACGCTTCGCCGCCGCCGGCTACGCGTGCCTGGTGTTCGACTATCGCCACTTCGGCGACAGCGAAGGCGAGCCGCGCCAACTGCTGGATATCAACCGCCAGCTCGAGGACTGGAAAGCCGCGATAGATCACGCTCGCCACCTCAAGGATGTGGACCCGCAGCGGGTGGTTATCTGGGGCACCTCGTTCGGTGGCGGCCATGCTCTAGCCACCGCCGCCGATGATGCCAGGGTGACCGCAGTCATCTCCCAATGCCCCTTCACCGACGGCCTGAGCTCCTGCCTTGCCACCGCCCCTCTGGTGTCACTTCGCCTCACCGTGCTGGCCTTGGCCGACCGCATCGGTTCGTGGTTCGGCGCCAAGCCCATTCTGGTGCCGCTTGCCGGTCAACCTGGCGATACGGCATTCATGACTTCGCCGGATGCCTGGAGTGGCTATAACGGGCTGATCCCGTCGGGTGCGCATATCCGCACAGAGGCCGCCGCGCGCTTTACCTTGGACATCATTCGCTACTACCCAGGGCGCAGCACGCCACGTATCCAGGTCCCCGTGCTGTTTTGCGTGTGTGATCAAGACAGCGTGGCACCGGCGAAGCAGACGCTGCGTCACGCCCGGCGCGCTCCGCATCATGAGATCAAGCGCTATGCCCATGGGCATTTCGATATTTATGTGGGCGAAGCCTTCGAGCAGGTGGTGGGTGATCAACTCGACTTCCTCAAGCGCAACGTGCCAAGTATTCCAACTAAGAGATAAGAATATGTACCACCTTCAAGGCAAAGTGGTTCTAATCACCGGCGCGGCTGGCGGCATCGGTGCCGCTAGTGCACGCGAACTCTATGCGCATGGCGCCAGTCTGGTGCTAACCGATACCTCGCAGGAGGCGGTAGACCAACTGGCTCAAGAGTTCAATAGCCAACGCGTGTTGCCGCTGGCGTTCGACGTTACCGACGCCGAGGCGGCAAAGACAGTCGTACGGCGGGCAGTCGAACACTTCGGTCGTCTCGATGTGGCCTTCGCCAATGCCGGCATCTCCTGGCGAGGTGTACCGGCGACCCTACGCACCTGCGACGAAGTGGAGTTCCGCCGCATCATTGAAGTGAATCTGTTTGGGGTGTGGTACACGATGCGCGCTGCACTGCCGGAAGTCGTGCGCAACCGGGGTCAGGTGCTGGTCGCGTCGTCAACTTATGCCTATTTGAACGGCGTGGCCAACGCGCCTTATGCCGCGAGCAAGGCGTCGGTGGAGTCGCTGACCCGCTCGCTGCGTGCTAAGTTGAGTGCGACCGGGGCCAGCGCCAGCGTGCTCTATCCCGGCTGGACGGCGACCGCTATTGCCAAGGTTGCCTTCGGTGGCAACGCCATCGCCACCCAGATGAACGAGGCCCTATTGCCAGCCTTTCTGCATCGGGCGATTGCACCGGAAAAGGTGGCACGTGGCGTGGTGCGCGGTCTGCAAAAGCGCCAGCCGCGCATCGTGGTACCGGCTCGCTGGGCGCCCGTCTCCCTGATGCGCGGCCTGTTCAACGTTTTCACCGACTGGCATCTGGCACGCCACGCTCGCCTGCAAAGATTGCTCCACGAGTTGGAAGAATCCGTTCGTACCCAAACCTCAGATTGATGCCCCACTACTTGCATAAGGTTCACACATGAAAAGCTACCCGCTGAACGGCCGCATCATCGCCATTACCGGTGCCACAGGAGGCCTCGGCAGGGCCGCCGCGCAGGCACTGCGCGACAAGGGCGCGAAGCTGGTCTTGCTGGATCTTGATCTGGATAGCCTAAGCGTTATGGCTGCGGCATTGGGTGGGCCTGATGTCGCCGCCGGTTGGGCGGCCAACGTGCGCTCAATTGAGAGCCTGGAGACGGCTCTGAAGGAGGCAGCACATCACTTCGGTGCAATTGATGTCGTGGTCGCCGGCGCTGGCGTCAGCTCGGTGGTCGCCCTGGAACACATAGACCTCGCCACGTTTGAGCGAGTCATTGATATCAATCTTAACGGCGTGGCGCGCACCTTCCGCGCGGCGATTCCCTATATGAAGGCGCGCCAGGGCTATCTACTGGCCGTCTCGTCCATGGCCGCTTTCGTCCATTCGCCATTGAATACGGCCTACACCGCGAGCAAGGCTGGAGTCTGGGCCCTATGTAACAGCTTGCGCCTGGAGCTACGTCAGCACGGCGTGGGTGTCGGATCGCTCCACCCGACCTTCTTCCAGACGCCGATGATGGAGGCAGTCATCACTGGGCCGTCTTCCACTCTAGTCTGGAATAACCATCAGGGGATCTGGCAGTTCGTGGCGCTAGAGAGGGTGGTCTCCGGCCTCGTGGAGTGCATCGAGCAGAGGCGTGACCTGATGACTGTGCCACGCAGCCAGGGGCTGGTAGCGAAAGCGCCAGGCTTGCTCCGCCGACTTATCGAGTGGATGGGTTTCGACCCCGGAAAAGTCGCCGAAGCAGTAAGACTCAGCGATGAAAACAAGGCATTGTGAGCTCGGGGCTGTCGGCGCTGATTGAAAACTGACCCACCCTGCCGATTGAAAATTGACCCAGGGTGGATTGCTGATTCGGCATCAGCAATTGTGGATAAGCTTGTCCCGGTGGAAAAGGCATTAAGCCCCACCGCATGTGGGCATGCGGCTGGGTATTTTCGGTGCAGATCAAAACAACTCATAGTCTTCGATACCATCCTCGTCTTTGCGCGTTCGTTCACGTGATTTGATCTTCGTCTGGGCGACCAAGCTGCTGTGTTGCAGGCGGTAGGACTCCTTGCCCGTTTCGACAATTTGGCAGTGGTGTGTCAGCCGATCCAGCAACGCCGTGGTCATCTTGGCGTCACCAAACACACTCGACCATTCCGAGAAGCTGAGGTTGGGGTGATCACCACGCTGGTGTACTCGTACAGCTTGGACAGCAAGTGAAATAACAGGGCACCGCCGCTCTGACTGAAAGGCAAATACCCCAGTTCATCGAGTATCACCAGATCTGTGCGTAACAGCCCTTGAGCGATGCGGCCAGTGTTGCCGTCGAACTTTTCGCGCTCCAGCAGATTGACCAGATCCACCGTGGAGTAGAAGCGTACGCGTTTGTGATGTGTCGTGATCCCGGACACGGCCAAGGCCAAGGCGGTACGCTTGGCTATCTAGTGCAGCGAGAGCATAGGCTGGAGATGTCTACGATGCCGGGGGCAGTCCAGGCCGCCTTGAGCTTGAACTCACTCGAATAAGATTTACGCATATCCAAACACCTCAGATTTGGGCGCCATCATAACGCCCGATTGAAGTGTCCAAAATCATTAGGCCAGTTCAGTAATGTTCCTTGGTCAAGGTTATGTCAGCGCAGATATTGAACAGGGAGAGGAGATCGATAAGCGATCTGATTTCGATGATGTCATGAGTAGAAGCCATTCAGTCCTCTTAAGCGTACACCAGGGATAGAGCTGTATATTAACCCAGTAATTGCATATTGGGATTACAGAAAAAAAAGAAGGTGCTGTTACCATACCAGCAGCACTACGCTGCCCCGGAAGTAGATACTGATGTGAGTGGTGTAGGGGAAGTTGGCACTGAAGTGTTCTCAACCGCGGCTCGCTTTTTATCCCGCTCCTTTTTCTAGCCGCTCTCTCGTGGCTCATCTCAATTTCTTTCAATGGATGGTTGATGAAGTGCTGTTCGTAGGTGCGGATCAGCCCTGCATCGTTACAACCCAAAACTTGCTCGAAAACATGATCTGAGCCCTTGGCAACGATCTCGTACTTTTGAGTTTGAAGGTTTTTCTCCGAGATCGTCAGCAGCGCCTCGGGTGTGAATCGATCACTGCTCCAAATCTCAAATCGCTACGTGGGCTCTTTCCACTCCGAGTGATACTTGGCCACTTCGCGAATCACCGGAATCCGCTCGAGCCATCTGGCGACCTCCCAATCATCAACATTGCCCATTGGGTTTATTCGCCAATCGTGTTCGCTCGCCTCTACGTCACAGCGTTCGTGCAAGTATTGGGCTTTAGTGATCATGGCCACCTTACTCCGCTGTGCCGCCTCTATCCGCTTCCTGTTCGTCAGGCCAGCATTTTAACTCGGGCTTCCTTCAAATTCGCAGTCACCCATGTGCCAGCGGAGTACTTAAATGTTTACTTAAAAACCGTGGCTGGAGATGGATTCCAGTGAAATTCAGAAAACGAGAAAAATGGCTAGAGGCCTCTATTTCCGTGATTCCCAGGCGTTCAGTGGGGCTTAGTGAAAGCAAATATGGCGCAGCGGACGAGACCCAAACACAACCACGCCTCTCAAATGGCAAAGCTATTTAGATCAAAGATATCCATGGGAGTAAATGTGGGAGTATTTTTCAGGATCGAGTAGGAGGCGGATTTACATCCGCCGTCCTCTCACACCACCGTACGTACGGTTCGGCGTGCTCCCGGCGATCTTTGCGCACCTGGAAGTACAAATTGATCAGCAGGCCCAGCACCGCCACCGCCACACCAGCGATACCGATCCAGTTCATCTGGGATAACCAGCCGACCATGCCAGCAGCACCGCCGACGATCATGCCCTTGTTGGCCACTGATGCCACCACCACCTCAACGATGCTCTCGGGCGTCGGGTTGGCCATCTCTCTTCTCCTGCCTGGGGCTGCCATAGGGGCCTCCAGAAATGAAAAGGCCCTGCTTAATAGCAAGGCCAGGGTTGTGATAAAACGTCAAAGTGTGGCGTATCCAAGGCATTCAAATAGAAAAGCACCCTTAAAAAACGCTGCTAATATCAGTTTGCCTTCACTCTAAAAATAGGGATAAACATGAGCAAACTAATAGTCTTACTTATGTCGCTATCTATGCTTCTTGGATGCAGTGGGAAAAATCTTCGCCCAATGGATCTATCCACCACAAAATGCACCTCTACAATTCCAAGCATTTGTCGGATGACGTCCATACAAAATGAAATGGCCGAATATGCGAACGGGGCAAGTTTGAACAGCTCCACCTTAAACTTAGTAGCCCTAGGCGGTGCAGGAGTTGGCGCAATAGGGCTAGCAACAGATTCACATTCTGACCTATACAAATCAGCTGGAGCTATTATTTTAACCTCGCTAGGATTCAAGTCATGGGGAAACTTTGAAGAACAATCAAAAATTTACTCTTCCGCCTACTATAAACTTGGATGTGCAATCCCATATGTAGAGAGCATTAACAAAAAAGGTGATGACCTTCAGAAAATCTCAACGTCCGAAGCTGGAGCCTTATATGTAAAATCACTCAAAGTCGTACCCGAAGCTGAAAGCTTAACGAATGAGAACCTTCCACAAGCTATCGCTAAAGGTATTTCAAATTACAGAGCATTAGAAAATAAAGCTATGGCGGAAAACATCATCGCCACGATCAACAGAGACGCTTCAGCAGACGCTCTAAACCTTCAAAAAAATGCTCGCACCGAAGTGGAGAAGAATTCATTCAAAACTGAAGAAAGCATCAAGGTGATCTACAACACCGCTTTTCAAAGCACTAACTTCATGTCTGACGCAGGGGACGATTCGGGCTTATCCAAACTATATGCAGATGTAATATCAGATAAAGTAAAGTATCTTGAGTGCATGCAGTTAAGCTCCAAACCAGAGCCATAATACTCCACAAAGGTGGCTTCATATTAAACCACTGGAAAAACCCGATTCGTTTGTCGGGCTTTTCCATGGTGTCGTGCTGGAACAGCTGAACACCATGCCATGAAAACAGGTCGGCATCCGGCATGAAAGGACTATCTATGCGGCATTGCTCATCCCGTGCAGGACGCCGTCAATCCAGCCAACACCGGACTTGATTACCTCTCTTGCAGAACGCTCTGACATTTTGCCCGACTCCCCTATTCGTACCATCGTCCATTTGGCGCCGAAATAGAACCAGAGGAACAAACCCATCTGCTCGTTACGGCGCGTCAGTTTTGCCATGGCCGAATCCACCGCCAGAGCCTGATCATCTGTGATCGCGTAGCTGGCTGTACTCGGCATTTGGACATTGTCCCGCATGAGCGCCAAGAGCGGTGACACGTACCGAGGCACGCCCATCCCATCCCGTCCCATCCCTTCGCCCTGCTCACAGATCAACGAGAGTGATCTTTGGCGTCCAAAAGCAGGAGAGCACTGGCTTTTTTTAGGATTTCGATATCCAGCTCTCTTTGCCTGAGCAAGGCTTTAAGTTCCTGGATCTCTCGCTGATCCGCGGTAATCGCCTTGGCTCCCACCGGAGTCGAGCCCAAGCGTTCCTTACGAACCTGATCGACCCAGCGGCGCAAGGCCGTAGGACCAATATCCAAACTGGTACAGACCTCGGGAACGGACTGCCCCTCGTCCAGCACCATGCTGGCAGCCTTGAGTTTGAGCTCACTGGAATAAGATTTACGCATATCCCAACACCTCAGATTTGGGCGCAATCATAGCGCCCGATTGAGGTGTCCAAAGTCATTAGGCCAGTTCAACAGGTCTTGCCACTGATCACTACGATCTGACGAGTTTCCATTAGCTACATCTCCCAGATTCCTAATATTTGATCCGCAATTTGAAACGGGGTGCACGTATATGTATCGAAAACTTCGTCCGCAAAACCTGAGAGCGAACGGGCACTCTGCTCGTTAGGATGCAACACGCTGGCGTTATATTCGTCGAGATCGGAACCGCCTCGTGCTGCGTACCTCTGTTGCAGGACGGATTCGGGCGCAATGATGTGCAGGTGCCTCACCGCATTGCCGAAACAGAGTCTGAACAATTCAACCTGCCGGGGCTTGCGGACAGCATCCAAGAGCCAGTTTTCGACGTCTGGGCGAGCTTGGATGGCTGGGTTTGCTACAGAGTCTATGAGCCAAGAGAAGTCGGTGGCCTTGTCGAGAGAGCCGCCGAGTTCTTGGAGGTTATGACGATCAAGTGGCTCACTCCGGGTAGCCAGGTGCGCACGCAGAAAGGAGCCGCTGCTGATCGGAACAAATCCAGGGAGTTTTTGGAGGGCGGCGGAAACCGACGTCTTGCCACTGGCCATCGGGCCACTTAGGAGAAGTAGTCGCTTCATGCTTTGACGATCCCTGTCTTGCGAAACCAATATAGCGATAAAGCGTAGCTTAGTTGGTGCATTTAGCCGGGATTTTCGTGAAGCCGAAGCCAGGCACCAACTGGCTGAAATTTACAGTAACTACCGCTGCCGCCGATGATAAATACCCAATACTATGGCCTAAACCCAGAGTGAGCGTATAGAGGCGATTGAGTACTGTTAGAGATTCAGTGCCCGAGTACCATTGCTATGGACGCGGAATGCAGCTTTTAAATTATGTCTGAAGGGGCGGTACCTATGAATGAACAGGCTGTAGTCGCGATCCGCTTCACCCTCTTCAAGCACAGTAGGAATTCTTTTCTTGCAGCCCTAGACGATGCCTCCATTCGCCATTCCAGCGTTATGCAGTTTTCAGGGCGGCCGCAGGCTTCGGGTTTTACCGAAATCATCTCAGCGCTGAGCGATGCTATGCCTTGGAACGGCATTGCTAAAGTGATCATCTCTTGGGTCGAGGCTCGGAAAAGCCGACGCGTAATGGTCCAAGTGAAAGATGGCTCGGTTGTTATTGAAGCCAATGGATACAATGCGAAGGATGTGGAGCGCTTATTAAAAGTATGCGCGAGCGTAACCGTCATCGATACGCTGCCGGAGGATGCAGAAACCAAGGCCCGTGAATCAGATGCTGACGACTGACCACGGCCTGTCACTTCGGGGCTTTGGGGCAACTAATTGCATAGCTTCGACCACTCACGCGCCAGTGCTGTTGTTGCCTGATTGACACTCAGAGAAAGTATACGCTTGATAGGTGACTCTTCTATGCAGTTATACTCGGCTGAAGAAATGAGTACTGTAACTGAAGAATCCAGTAGAGCAATACTTCGCCAGAACTCCGAAATTGATCAGGCGGCTACTGCGGTCAACGAGATGACCGCAGCGGTTGATGAGGTGGCCCGTAGCGCAGCTTCCGCGTCTATCGTAGCCGAGGCTTCGGATGAGTCAACACGCACCGGAGCCGAAAGCGTTACCAGCACGGTTATAGCTATTGATAAGCTTAATCAGACAGTACAGCGAACTAGCACAGATGTGCAAAGATTAGCGGTGCAATCCAAAGACATCAGCAAGATTTTAGATGTGGTCAGGGGCCTACCAAACGTTAGGAATTAAGCGGCTATAAAACAATGAGTTAAAAGACACTAGTATGGCTCTAGCTTGCCTAGCGCTTTTGGTCTGGTACTAGGGATGGAGTTCGATAGTTGCGCATTAATGGGTGTATGCGTGTGTGCAAAGAAATCGTCAGTGAATTCACATGGGCAAACCGAATTGTTCAGCAAAGTCGGCTAAAGCAGTCTCAGGATTGCGTGTCAGTGTCATGAATTAGCTTTCGCACTATCGATCCGTCGACCAACTCGATGCTCAGATAATCACCAAGACCGACGCTCATTGCTGCTAGGACATCCGGAGGGAGATCGATGATAACGTCCTTGCTGCCATCGGCTGGACTCAGTGTCATACCGTCTTGCCTAAACTTGTGAACGTATCTGGCTTGTAAACCTATTTTGAGATTTAAGGAAGGTCTGCTCTTGGCCGATTGTGTTGAAAAAGTCGGCTTTCCCGAAACACTCGAATATTTAGGGATGAAAACACCTTAGTTACACGCTGCTATGCGAAATCCGAGTCCTGAGCCTTCTGCCAAAAATTCAGATTTCAATCTCAGGTGCGTACTTTTCTGGCGCGGAATTCGAATATTGATGGTTGAAAACATCTTGTTTGCACGCTGCTACGTGAAATCCAACTCCTGAACCATCTGCGCAAAACTCAGATTTCAATCTCAGACGCAAACTTTTCTTCCGCAGAATTCGAAGAAGACTTTCTGAACAGAATCGACCCAATGCAGACAATGTAAAGGAGCAATTGATGATATTTTTATATTGAGGCAGAGCTAGGTCGGCTAGGCGCGCATACTGTCGCTATGTGACTGAAAGAGATTAGAGAGTGCATCGAAAACCGAGCGTATTCAGCAGGCAAAACTGGGTGATTACATAATAAAACTCAAATTAGCACTAACGTAAAAGGATGCACACAATGGCAACGCACAACGATGCTACCGGCTGTCTCTTCTCCTATCGCCATATCGTCATTGAGGTGTGGTTCCACGCCATCTGCAACCACGCAAACCGCAACAGCTTCTTATAATTGCTTGCGATGAAACTCTCAGAAATCATAGCAATGATTTGGCTCGACGTTTTTACACACTCAGGGCGGAAAGGGAGGGAGCGGCTTTCACCAAAAGCTCGGTGTATTAGTATTATCTGAGAGCTTTGAAAAACTCGGCACTCCGTCAACCTTCAGACTCGGAACTGATCCATCAGATTTTGCTGATGGTTCGCCAAGCTGTCCAACGAGTGACTAATACGTGCTGAGTCTTTGGCCTGATCCGATAACAAACTGGTCAAGTCGCGAATACTATTCACGCTGCGGTTGACCTCCTCGGCCACAGCAGTTTGCTCCTCAGCAGAACTGGCAATTTGCAGATTCATGTCAGAAATAACAGTTACTGCATCTTCGATCTGACGCAGAGAAACCACAGCCTGACTAACCTGTTCGACACTGACATTAGCGAGTATTTGAGTATGCCCCATTGCGCTGACTACAGTCTCTGTTCCTTGCTGGAGGTGCACGATAACATTTCGGGTGATTTCAACTGACTCTTGGGTACGGCGTGCAAGGCTACGCACTTCATCCGCAACCACAGCAAACCCGCGGCCGGCATCTCCCGCACGAGCAGCCTCAATAGCCGCATTGAGGGCAAGGAGGTTTGTCTGCTCTGCAATTGAGCGGATGACTTCCAGCACGGAACCAATTTTCTCGCTGCTGACCGCCAAGCTTTCAACTTGGCCCATTGAGTTCCCCATTTCCTTTGCCAACTGTTCAATACCGGCTGTAGCTCTATCAATGACTTCTAAACCCACACGCGTGGCTTGGTCAGCATCTCGGGCTGCTTGCGCAGCGAGGGCAGCGCTTCGCGCGACGTCATGAGCTGTTGCGCTCATTTCTTGAGAGGCAGTGGCAACTTGATCAATCTGGCGGTACTGCCGTTCCATACCAGCGCTGGCCTGGCTGGCGATGGAAGCACATTGGGTCGCCGTCACCCTAGCATCGGCAACTTGCAGCTTCACGTCCGCAATAGTCGGTTGGAGCTTGTCTAGAAACCGGTTGAACCACGTGGCCAACTGCCCCAGCTCATCCTCCTGGCTGTACCGCAGGCGTGAAGTAAGGTCACCCTGCCCGCTGGCGATCCCCCTCAACATCTCAGAAATGTTGAGTATTGGACGAGTCACTTTTAGAGCCATCAGCCATATCAAACCCAGGCCAATAAATGCCACCACTATTCCGGCACCTAGCTCGACCAGACTGCCAGCTTCGTTGATCTTCAGAAGCTCATTTTTGAGTATCTCAGCCGGCTCCAGGAGAACTTTTTCAGGAACATCCAGGAGAATCCCCCAAGGTGCTCCATCAGGAATCGGCGTGAACGGTACAAGAATTTTTAATCGCGACTGACGTTGAAGTGCAGTGATACCTTTCTCTCGTCCCAGAGCAGTAACAAGCGATGCTCCGTCGATAGCGTCAACCTGTTGAAATGACTCTCCCAGCCTCGAAACGTCCAAGCTATAACCGGCCAACTTCCCAGTAGCGCTCAAAATGCTAATTATGCTTTGTCCGTTATAGAGATCACGACTGGTTGATCGGCTTAGGTCCTGCAAACTATCCAGACCAATATCAACAGACAGTGTAGCTATTAACTCACCATTTTCAACCAATGGAAAACGAATACTCGCTATCAGAATTTTCTGCCCATTAATGACCGAAAAATAAGGCTCCTTAACACAGGGCTTAACACTTTCGCGCGAGCAAATATTAGAATCCCCCCCCCCAAAGACCTTTGACTCCGAATTATCGCCAGATATCTGGCTCTCAGAGATGGATTTAAATAATAACTGCCCTGTCGCTGACTGAGACCATGAAAAGGCATACCTACCAACTTCATTGCTGCCAAGCTGAGAATCACCTACAAACGAAGCATCTTTCTTATCGATTGAATTATTCTTAAATACTAAGGAAATCCCTAGCAAACCAGGATTACCCTGAAGAACGGTTCTAGTTTGAACAATTAAATTTTTACGCAGGAAAGTAGCGTCATTTAACCGAGCCTCCGAATGCTCCTGCAAGAACTGTTGCAAGTGGCGGCTGAATCCGTTCCCATATTGATAGGCATCTGTAAAAACCTTGCTTATCATCAACGTTCGCATTTGGCCTTGTGATTCGATTCGTGCCTGAGCAGCCTCTGTAAGCATACGTGCGCTGCTATCCCCTACAAGATCAGAGTTGTACTCCATTCGAAATAATGATACCGCCATTAAAAGCGCAATAACTCCGGCAAGGCTAAGCCCGGAAAGAAAAACAATCTTCCATTGGATAGATAGTTTGGAAACAAACATCGTGTTCTCCCAAGATTGCGAAGGTAAGGGCGCGAAGTTCCCATGCCGGCTTATTGTTGTGGTAAGGATTCGAAAATTTAAACCAAAGAGTTACAGCAGATACAAAAGTACATCGTTTTTTTCTGAACTACCGGAACAAAGCCCGGCAGTTCGAGAAAACCAAACGCTAAAATATCCTTATAGATCTAAAACTAATTTGGCCGATTTCGCACGAGAGCAACATGGTGTAAATAGCCTCCCTGACTTTCGCTCGCCTTCACTCAGTACGGAATCCTTATGGTCTGGCTCACCCTCAAGAATATTGGTAATACAAGAACCACATATTCCTTGCTGACATGATACCAAAACCTCGACACCAGCTTCTTCCAAAACGGCGGAAACAGACTTATCAGCTGGAATAAAAAACTTCTGCCCAGTGCTGGCAATCTCCACCTCAAATCCTTCGTCCGTAGGCGCCTCGATTGGAGCAGCGGTGAAAGATTCCCGATGGATGCGATCGTTTGGCATGCATGTTTCAGCAGTTGTAAGTACCCAATTTATGAATCCTCCGGGACCACAAACATATAATCGACTCTTATCAGTCTTAACAATTTCCTCAATATTTAGCCTTGGTGTATTTGTCTCATCGTCTATATGTAAGATGACGAAATCCTTGAACTCGGGGCTCTCGAACACATCGAGAAAAGCCCCGGTGCTACGGGAGCGGATGCAATAGTGCACCTCAAAAGTCCTTTCCAATCGGCGCAACTCGCGGGCCATTGCTAAAATAGGGGTTACGCCGATTCCTCCGGCCACCAAGATGAACGTGTCATCGGCATCTTCTAGCGGAAAATAATTACGAGGCTCGCCGACCAAAATCAGCATTCCTTGCTGAAATGTTTCATGAATGGCTTTTGATCCCCCTCGAGACACAGGCTCATTGAGCACGGCGATCACATATCGGCTGGTCTCAATGGGATCATTACTCAATGAATATTGCCTGATGAGACCATCTGATACCTTCACATCTATATGTGCTCCAGCGGTAAAGGCTGGCAAGGCCTCGCCGTTGGGGTGACGAAGTTCGAATATACTGATTGAGTCAGTTACGTCATCACGCCTGAAGACTTCAACTTCTAACCATTTTCTCATAAAAATTTTCTCTTTTAGGCAAGAAGGTCACAGATGATATATTCGTCGCTAAGTTAAGAATTCTGCACCTAGCGACGGACGACATCACCAGATTTTCCGTCCAAGCTTCAAAACCACACCTCTTGCCGCGGCGGTATTTTCACCTTCAATTCCCACCAACCCTTTGAGCGTGAGGTTCCAAGGAGTGTTGTCCACCATAAAGTCATAAGATACAACTGGACCTAGCGAAAGTGACTTCGCACGATTGCCATTATTTGAAGGAGTAATTCCGTTAATATCGTCGTCTTCGATTTGAACAAAGCCAGTTCCTGCAAGACCTACTTGCCACTGGCCAAATCGCTGAGACACTGCAAAGTCCATGCTGACAATATCGCCTGTTTGGTAATTCGTATCACGATTTTCAGTGTATTTGTTATAGAAAACTCGCGCACTGAACTCTGTTGCATCGCCAAATTGATCCCCCAAGATACTAGGAACAACATATGTAAGTGCCACGTTCGGAGCAAAGTCGTATACGTTCGCGCTCACGTTGATCATTTTCGAAGAGTCATATTTACCGGTTGGTAGGGTCACGCCAAAACCAACCAAAACGTTCAAACCGTAGGGAATCCAAGGCGCTGTCTTAGATCGCTCATAACCCAGGGGAAAGTTCCTCGACCACATCAAAACGTCCGAATAGACATCCCCTTGGCCCTCGGAGCACGTCGTCTTTCCGCCCTTGAATCCAAAGCATGTACGCTCATAGCTAGCGAAAGCAGTAGAGGCAATGTTGCCCCCAAAAACCTCCGTGTCGTAAACAATCGCACCACCAACGCCGAAAACTCGAGAACCGCCTTTGGCGTCTAAGTCTTTGTCTTCAGTCCAATACTCTGGAAACCCAAGACCAACCCCAATGCCTACAGCATACACGCCAGGAGGAGGCAATATGGCTTGTCGAATATCTGTGCCACCGATTGGACCCGCAGGTTTGATGTTTTCCGCAGCATCGGTATAGGTCGCCAAAAAAACCTGAGCTGCCAACAGTACAACGCAAATTGCATACTTACGACTCATAGAGGATCTTCTCCATCCGTAGAACGGATGTCAGCAAGTTATTGTTTTTATTTAATTCGCTTTCAGAACTGCTTGTTACCTTGTTACCAACACACCTGTAACGACAATCGCACGGGCAACAACGCCATGGGAGCGAAATTCAATGGTTGGTCTGGTACAACTCTAAGAGTTGGTAGACGCTCAAATAGCACGCGCAACCCAGTAGCCCCTTGCAGTCGTGCGAGTGGCGCACCGGGGCAGGTATGCCGACCTTTGGTAAACGCTAAATGATCCTGCGGGGATGACCGGTTGATATCGAAATCCATCGGGCAGCCAACATGTCTCGGGTCAGTGTTGGCGGCGGCCAACGACACCCAGACGGGAGAGCCTGCGGGAATCCTAACTCCACGAATCTCGACCTCTTTAGTGGTCACTCGGCCTGCAAAAGGAGCAGACGGACGACGGCGTACTGTTTCCTCGAAGACTCGGGACCAGAGAGCTGGATCAGCTTTGGCTGCCGCAAGCGCTTCCGGATGTTTGTCCAGGAACAGGATGGCGTTTGCCATCATCTGTGCGGTGGTATCAGTTCCCGCAAAGGCGATTTCAACCAGATGCAGAGCAATTCGCTCAGTAGTTAGCGCCGGGTTGCCGCGGCTGTCCTTTTGAGAGGCCATAGTCGAAATAATGTCATGCGCATCGGAGTTCCGACGTGTTTCGACCAAACGATAGAAGTATTCATAGCCTGAGACGTATTTGTCCCACACCTGCGACTTCTCGGGCTCTTGCATCGGCTCATAGGCACTGGCCAATACCTTGATAGATACATCACGGATCCCCTCAAACAGGGGACGAGCATCAGATGGTAGGTCATACAGCGCCATCAGCGTTCGTGTCGTTAGCTCAAGACAGTAGTTGGTCATGATGTCGGTCGAATTTGCTCCAACCAGACCATCAATGATGTCGTTCGCACGAACCTCAATGATTGGCTCAAGCGGATCGATTTTCTGCTTCATGAACCCGCGCTGAATCACCGTTCTCGCTTCGGTATGACGAGGAGGGTCAATTGCCACAATGGAGTCAGCCATTACCGAGGGCGCAAAGCGGCTACGAAACTCCTCTGGCACCGCAGGGCTATTGGCGAGCGAGGAAAAGGTCTCCCACTCACTGAGAACCTTCTCAGCATCTTCCCGGCGAGTCACCATCCATACGCCAAGGGGCTGAAAAAAAAACACTGGCGTTTCTTCTCGTGCCCGCTGGCAAATCGAAGCTGGGTCTTTGAACCCTTGCTCACTTAATGGATTGAAATCAGGGGGCGGAGCTGGTCTAACAAGTTGTTCCATTTTCATCGTTCTCCGGTCAATCCAGGCCAGCCGAACCCATGTCACTGAACTACCAGTGAATGTTGTACTGGCCACAAATAGTGTCTAATTAGGTTAAAGCGCTGCTGAAGCAACCAAGTCGGAAAGACGTTGGAATCTCACAATATTCTCGCTCTCTTCCATCACTTTCGCAGTCAGGCATACGAAGGTAATTTGCGACTCTGGATCCACCCAAAATAGCGTCGATCCCGCGCCAAAATTGCCGTAGGTTCCGGGGGATGTAAGTGTCCCAAACTGAGATACCGTCAACCCACCACCGCCCAGGGCGTAACCCAGCCCCATGTTTCCTGGCGGCACGTCCCAGTGGCGCATGTCTGCGAGCAGTTTGTACAAATCGTTGACCGCATGTCCGGTCTGCAGCGTCGTTGCTTTGCGGATTACAGCCGGCGAAAGAACGCGTTTACCATTGGCCGTACCGTTCTGACGAAGCATTTCGGCAAACGCAAAAACATCTGGCGCAGACGTCATGGCTCCGACCCACGGCATCTGCGAGCCTGGTGCTTCAATCGCATCAGCAACAGCCTTGATGTCGGCATTGGTCAACCAACCACCCTCTGGAAAGTTGGAAGTCAGCGGAACACGGCGCTGAGTGGTTTCAGGGATAGGGCCCAACGATGTGGATGCCATGCCCAATCGTCTGAACAGGCGTTCGTCGAGCAGGTCAGCGAGGTTTTCTGCACCATGAACACGCCGCACTATCTCACCCAACAACGCATGGTTGACCGTGGGTGAATAGCTGAAGGCTTTTCCAGGTTCGCCGACTACGTCCAGGTCGCAAATTGCCTGAATCGTTTCGCTCAAGTCATGAAGCCGATCATAAGGAAGCGGCTGCGGTGTGGGCGAAAGACCAGCACGGTGAGTCAGCAGGTGCGCAACGTTCACACGTTCTTTTCGACCGCTGCGGAATATATCTCTCCCCCAGAACTGAGGAATTACATCCACCACGCGAGTGGTAAGAGACAGCAAGCCAAGATCGATGGCCTCCAGAACCAGAGTGGTAGTGAATGCTTTCGTTAGTGACAACACTTTGAAAACAGAATTCTCACGCATCGGCACTTCTGAAAGACGATCCGCGAACCCTACTACCGAGTCGAGTGCGACTTCGCCGTGCCGAGCAACTTTGATCACAGCACCGTCGATAAGTCCACGCTCAACGTCTTCACGAAGAGACGATTCGACTCGTTCGAGAGCACTAGCGTCAAACCCTGCTTTGAAAGACATGGATAGAACCCCTATGTTTTTAAATTTAGTTGCAGCAGCCGTTACATGTACATTCCGCCGTTAGGCGAGAGCGTTTGACCAGTGATGAAAGACGAGTGCTCTCCGGCCAAGAACAGAATGCTCTGAGCTAACTCCTCGGGTTTTGCCAATCGTTTAATCGGCTGCATGCTGACGAGGAACTGGACAACCTCAGGGGGCTGCTCATGCATGAGAGGGGTATCAACTGAACCTGGAGCAATCGCGTTGACGCGAATGTTGTGCGGCGCAAGTTCGGCCGCTGCGGCACGTGTCAAACCGAGGACTGCTGCTTTGGATGCTGGGTAATACAGAGGCATGGCAACCCCCATCAGCGCAGCAACGCTGGAGATGTTTACGATGCTGCCACCGCCAGAACGGCGCATGAGCGGTACACCTTCGCGGATGCAGTAGAACTGGCTGAACAAGTTCACTTCCATCACACGCCGGAAGTCTTGGTCAGAGGTATCTGCCAGGAAGTCAAAGACCGGGGGGCGGCCACTTTTCATCGCGTCGAGTGCAGCAACGTTGGCATCGACCATTTTCTGATTGGCGTCGCGATTTGGCGCGTTAATGCCCGCGGCATTGACGATCACATCGAGGCGACCGAATTTCGACTCGATGGTTTGAAATGCGGCGCGCACTGCGGCGCTACTACTAACGTCGATCGGAATGCAAAGGACGCGTGAATCCTTCCCGAACGCCTCTTGCAGCTGCTCGCCGTTGAGGTCCAATGCGGCAACCTTTGCGCCTTGCTCAATTAACAGCTGAACCGTTGCTCTCCCGATGCCGGAAGCAGCGCCAGTGACAACGACCAATTTCTCTTGAAACGACATACTCCTACCTCTTTTGTTATTGCAGGCGTGGGACGCCCGCGTTCTGGTATTTGAAGTTATACTCACTGTACTACAGTACATTTAAATGTCTAATTTCTTATTAACCTTATTCAGCAGGTCTTTAGACCAGATAGGTATACGTAGGGGCAGCGACCCAGCAATACCCGTTCCCTTCCTTCACCACATGCCCAAGACCAGGCCACGGAAAGTGATAGCCGTGCGTGAGCAGCTTCTGATCAGCGAGCATGTCGAAGATGCGCCGACGTGATTGAACCGCCATATCCGAGTCGGTGTCGTAGCTGATGTGCCACTCTGGGTGCTTCATGGCAAGGATGTAGTGATGCGCCAGATCGCCAGTCGTGACCATTACATCGTTACCCGAACTGATGACGTAGCCGTTATGACCAGGTGAGTGGCCTGCGCAGAGCAGAGCTTTGATACCTGGAACGACTTCCCCGCCATCAGGCACGATGATCAAGAAGTCAAGATAGGGGGTGAGGTTTTTGATAGCGCCATCGACGCTCACCTCTGCAAAGTACGAGACGGAGCGGTTGTTCGTGTCGAACCAGTAGTCGAGTTCTTCCTGCGCGATAGCAACTTGAGCATTTGGAAACACCCGATTGCCAGACTCGTCCACCAGCCCCCAACAGTGGTCAGGATGGGCGTGCGTGATCGCTACGACATCGATATCTTCAGGGCGGAATCCAGCTGCCGCAAGGTTGGAAAGTAGATGGCAGGTAGAAGGACCAAACATATGGCTCAACTCGCCCATGCTCTCGCCCATTCCGGTATCGACCAAAACCACATGTTTTCCGGTATTGATCACGAGAGCATTCATGCCAAGCAGCAGTTGATCTGTCGGCAAAAAATTCTCTGTCAGGAGAGCATCAACTTCGTCCAACGGCGCATCAGAAAAGCCGGAAGATGGGGGTTTCAAAGGCATAGGCCCATCTGACACGACTGTAATTTCGAAACTACCCAGTTTGAATCGATACCAGCCTGGGTTCACAACTGCACCCGTATCAAGTGCGGACATTTTATCGTTCATTGTTCGTCCTCTCCAATCACGTGGAAAACGGTGCTACAAGCCCTGAGCGCGCCCAGGAAATCTTTTAATGCTGTGTAGTGTGTGGAGCGATCAGGCCCTGGCAGCAGAGAGAGAAAGGCCACCGTCAATCACGAATTGTTGTCCAGTTACGAAACCTGATGCGCGGGAGGCCAGATAAAGCGCTAGAGGTTTAATTTCCTCCACGTCAGCAACCCGTCCCATTGGCACGACAGCTGCCATCTTTGCCCGAACCTCATCTTGGTGCATGAAGCCGCCGCCGATGTCAGTTTCAAAGGGGCCTGGTGCGATGGCATTTACCCGGACGCCGTCCTCCGCCAACTCCAACGCGGTAGCACGAACCAACTGGGCGGCCCCAGCTTTGGCCGCAGCGTAAGCAGCACCTAGCGTGATAGCTGGTCTCAAGGCCGAAATCGACGTGGTGACAATGATCGAGCCAGATTTGCGCGGTCGCATATGGCGCGCTGCCGCTCGAATTGAGAAGAACACCGCGTCCAGACTGACGGAGATGACCTTCTGCCACCTAATGTCCTCGTACTGCTCCAGGTAATTGGCAGGATCACGTTCTCCGTCTTCGTTGATCGCAGCAAATCCTGGCCCCGGATCGATACCTGCATTCGAGAAAACCACGTCAATGCCGCCATACCGGGCGGCGACCTGATCGTAGATGTGGTCGACGGCTTTACGGTCAGTCACGTTGAGGACATGAGACTCAATCACGTACCCCAGGTCTCTAAGGCGGTTCGCCTGGGTACTTAGTCGCTGGGGGTTAAGATCGAGCATTACAACGCTCGCACCACTCACCGCCATAGCCTCGGCAAACGCGAGTCCTAGCCCACTAGCTGCGCCGGTCACAATGACAGTGGCGCCTGCTACCGAAAAAGCTTCTTCAAACTTCATGATCAATCTTCCCCGAGTTCATCGAATTACTGCTCGATTAGCCAACCAGTCTCAATGGCAAAGATTTCCAACCACTGGCCTGGTTGTTGATATTCCGAACAGGCTCGTCCACTAGCTCAATTCGTCGAACTCGCTTCGCCAACGCAGAAATGATTGCCTTGAACTCCATCCGCGCGACGGCTTGCCCCAAACATGAATGCAGACCAAACCCAAACGATGTGTGGCCCATAACACCTTTGCGGGCGATGTCGAACGCGTCGTGACGTTCCCATTTACGAGAGTCACGCCCTGCTGCCCCCAGGAAGCACGCAATACGATCACCAGCCTTCAATGCAACGCCAGCAAGCTCGGTGTCAGTCGTTACACCGCGACCTAGAAACCTGGAAGGAGGATCCATTCGGATGACTTCCTCAAATGCAGGACGCATCAAATCTGGGTCGGCACGCAGCTTGTCCCATTGCTCGGGGTGATCCGCAAACGCTTTGAGGCCTGATGCAATCGACAGCACTGTTGTGTCGAAGCCCCCCGTGAATACGCCTCGAACCAGAAGGTAGGCGGTATCAGCGGAAACCTCGCCCTTGTCTCCGAGCGCATAGATTTCTGAGGCAATGCCATCAGTGGTGATAGCCGCGCGTATGCACTGCTGGTTGAACCACTCCAGCACATCTCCACTACGAGCTTTGCACTCTTTGTAGAGATCGTTCATGGGCATCGTGGAGTTGAATGCAAGATCACCGAAATCCAGTAGACGCCGACGCTCTACTGTCCTTAGACCCAGCACATCGGGAAATACCTTCAGTACGTAGCTGGCCGCGATGTCGGAGAAGCCGTCCACATACTCTCTTCGAACCAAGTCCTCGACCAGTACGTCAGCGCATTGATCGAAATAGTCCTGGTACTTGGCCAAGGCGACAGGGGTGAATAGCTTCATGATCGGATCGCGATGAGCCGCATGATCTGGTGGATCTTCTGCAACTAGAATGTTCGGGATATGCTCGCGAGGCCCAAAGGCTTTGATGGTGGAGGTAAACGTTTGCCAGTCGCGGAGGATCTTCTGAGTGACGTCGTGCCGGCCAGTACAGAAAGCTTGATACCTCTCAAGCCAAATGATCGGGGCAGGCTCACACAAGTCGATCAAAAACTGCGGTCCTGCTGCAATCGCCTCGTCCGAAAAAGGGTCCAACGACGAGCTGGGCACATGAGTTGTCGAAGACATTTTGTTTCTCCGGTCTATCGTCGAAGCCAGTAGTTCTGGCTTTTTTGTTATGAGAAGAGGTGACCTACGGTGAGCTTCGCTCATCGTGCATCAGTCACCCACCGAGCTTCCTACGGCTGTTTGCCGAACCTGGACCTCGGCTCCTGCTTGCTCTCGATCTTCAAGAATCATCGCGGCGCCTTTTTCACCGATCATGATTGTTGGTGCGTTGGTGTTCCCGGAAGTGATGGTGGGCATAACAGATGCGTCAACCACTCGCAGGCCTGCAATGCCGTGGACACGTAAGCGTTCATCCACTACTGCCATGACATCCGAACCCATCTTGCAAGAGCCAACCCAGTGCATCATCGAACTTGCGCCCTCTTGCCGGATGTAATCTGCGATCTCATGATCGCTCAGCGAATTTGGCGGCGTTACGTTCTTCACATGCTGAGCGAGCGGTCCTCTCGTAACGATTTCTCGGACCTTTCGAACCGCTGCAATAGCTGCGACCATATCGAGCTCGTCACCGAAGTAATTTGGGTAAATTCGAGGTGCGTCATAGGGGTTGCTGGAGGCGAGCGTAACGCGGCCACGAGAACGGGGATTTAGCTGGCACGTGGAGATGGTGACCGCATTGTCTTTTCCGATCTCGACGAGACCTTGCTTGTTGAAATGCCAACTCAAGGGCCGATAGTTGATTTGCGTATCGGGGCGGTCAGAGCCTGGTAAAACCTTGGTAAGGGCCACGGCTTGAGAGGCTCCCATCGTTAAACTGCCTTTGCCTCTGAGCAGATAACTCACGCCCTGAAACAAGGATCGAATACCGCGTAGATCTTTGTTCAAAGAAGCTTGCCGGTCGGTCGCGATACCCGAGTGAACGTACACGTGGTCGTGTAGATTCTGACCCACTCCGCGTAGATCACTGACCAACGAAATCCCGTTGCGCTCCAGTTCCTCGGACGGGCCGATACCCGAAAGCATCAACAATTTCGGCGAGTCAATTGCACCAGCTGACAGAATCGTTTCGGAGGCGTTAGCGACCACCCTTTCGCGTTCATGTCTGTACTCCACGCCAAACGCGCGTCCATTTTTTACGATCAGTCTTTCGACTGTTGCGCCTGTCACGACATGCAGGTTGGGCCGACCCAGTACCGGGGTAAGGAAAGCAGCCGCTGCCGAATGACGTCGACCATCCTTGATGGTGAACTGAAGGAAACCAGCACCTTCAGGAACCGGGGCGTTCAGGTCTTCGAGTCGCTCAATACCGACTGCTACACATGATTCAATAAACGCTGCCGAAGACGGATGTTTGAAGACAGGGTCTGTAACCCACAACTCACCATCTCGACCGCGAAACCGAGGATCGCCTTCGGCCCGGCGCTCAATTTTCTTGAAAAATGGCAGGACGTCATTCCAACCCCAACCCGGGTTCCCCAGCGCTTCCCATTGGTCGTAGTCAGCCCGATGCCCCCGCAGAAATGCCATTCCGTTAATTGAGCTGGAACCTCCCAGCGCCTTCCCGCGAGGAACATAAATCGTCCGCCCACCTAGGCTGGGGTCCGGTTCTGATTGATACGCCCAGTTCATCGGCCCAGGCAAAATAGTCCGAGACACTCCGGCAGGCATAGAAGCCCACAAGCCCTTTGGTCGCTCACCAGCCTCCAGCAGAAGGACAGAATGGCTTGGGTTTGCAGACAGCCGATTGGCTAACACGCAACCGGCTGAACCTGCTCCAACAATTATGTAGTCGTACACCCGAAATCCCTCATTTCAGACGCAATCAAATCTGCTCTTCGCGATTAGATTCGGATGATGGTCGTCTTGGTTTGGGTGTAGTGATGGAGCGCCTCCAGACCTTTTTCACGGCCATAGCCACTCTGTTTGAAGCCACCGAAAGGTGTTTCAACACCACCGGAAGGGTATTCGTTGACATACACTTGCCCGGCTTCAACTTGCGCCGCTACTCGGTGAGCGCGAGCCAAATCAGAAGTCCAGAGCCCGGCAGCAAGCCCATACTCCGAGTCGTTGGCGATGGCCACTGCCTCCTGCTCATCTTTGAACGGCATCAGGACCAATACCGGACCGAAGATCTCCTCACGAGCGACACGCATGGAGTTGTTTACATTGGTAAAAACAGTCGGACGTACATACCAACCCGCCTTGTCGCTCGGCACATCGCCACCGACCAATTGTTCTGCGCCCTCTTGGATCGCCAGCTTGGTGTAGGCGTGTACCTGGTCGAATTGAGCCTTGGTCGTCAAAGGTCCTAATCCGAAGTTCTCACCATCACTGAACTGGAGCGCCTCAACGGCGCTGGCAAGCTTTTTGGCGAATTTTTGGTAGATCGATTCGTGTACCAAGCATCGAGTGCCCGCAAGACAAACCTGGCCCGTGTTCACCGTAAATGCAAACACGCTGCCGGCAACGGCACGATCCAGATCTGCATCTTCAAAGATGATGTTTGGCGACTTGCCGCCCAACTCAAGGGAAAGAGGAATAATGCGATCTGCGGCGAGCTTGCCGATCTCTTTGCCCGCACGGACCGAACCTGTGAAAGCGACTTTTCGAATCAGGGGATGCTTAACCAACGGCTCCCCCGTCTCCTTGCCGGTACCGGTAATCACATTAAGGACACCAGCAGGCAGACCCGCTTCTTTCACAGCCATTTCAGCCAGCTGTAGCATCGTGATAGAGGTGAACTCTGAAGGTTTCACCACGACCGTATTACCAGAAACAAGTGCCGGGGCAATAGCTCGGCCAGCCTGATTCAGCGGGGAGTTCCAAGGCAGAATCACCCCTACTACGCCGAATGCTTCGCGAGTGGTGTAAGCGTGATAGTGCGGGCCCAAGTTGATGGTCTCGCCCTGGATCGCCGTTGCCAAACCACCGTAGTACTCGAAGTATTGAGCACAGGCCTCGATTTCAAAAGCAGCCATCTTCATGGGCTTACCGGTTTCTTCGGCTTCCTTTGTGCAAAACGCAGCAGCGTTTGTTCGAATCAAACGCGCGATTGCGAGAAGGACACGCCCACGTTCAATGGGTTTACGAGCATTCCATGCAGACTGGGCGGCGGCGGCAGAGCTAACCGCGAGGTCCACGTCAGCAGCAGAGCCACGGGCAATTTGATCACCCTGAAGCCCAGTCGTAGGAACGAATTCATAAATGAACTCGCCCGACGAAGGAGCAATAAAATCGCCGTTGATGTAATGGTTCCATTGAGTAGTCATAGCGTTCTCACAAAAAATCGTCCGCCAATCAGGCGCGACGTAGGCAATACGAAGCTCGTAGCGCTGGTTAACTAATCGAGCAGAATTTTCCCGGCACGAGTGATCACGACGCCGTCCACGCTGATGCAGGGTTCGCGAATGACGCCCTCAAGACGCAACTTGGCCTTGCAGGTACCACCTAATGCAGTGGTATCCCCAAGCCCAATGTGAGAGGTCGCGTACATCTTTTTATCGGTGCGCATCGAGCCGGTCGGGCGAACCTTGGGGTTCAACCCAATGGCAATCTCGGCTGGGCAGTTAAAGCTTTCAGGGTCACCGTGTTGCGCAAAAATCTCGCGCCAAGCAGCCGCTTGCTCACCACCCTCGATGGCGACAGCCATGCCGTTCCTGACAGTGACAGTGATGTGCTCTCGCAATGCACCAACGGAGTGAGCGGTCAAGTCGAAAACGACAGTTCCCTCGCCTGTGCCTTCAACTGGACAGACGTGTGTTTCGCCATCTGGGAAGGCACAGCCGCTTCCTCCACCAGGGCGCATAACTACCGGGAGCCCGGTAATAGCACGTCCGACCCGCCCCTCGATGCTCGCGGTCAAGTTGGTACCGTTAGGACAAGTCACTGTGACCTGCCTTCCGTTGGTAAAAATGTCGGCGATTTTCTTGCCGAGAACGTTCAGCGCGAAGTAGTCCGCACCTGCCGGACCGTCCTTCGCCAGCATGGATGCGGTCAGTTCTTCCATCAGCACGAAACGACGCCCATGCTCAATTAGAAGCTCTGTGATCGGAGCATGCGCAAGTGCCGTGCTGGTGAGATAAACAACCAAATCGTTGCTGGGATCAAGAGCACCCGCGACCACGGCAGGTACCGGGTCTTGAGCATGAAAAGCTCGCGGCTGCATGATCGCCACGGTGGGCTCCATGGATAGACTGAGCGCAGCATCGGCAAGCGCCTGCCAAACCTCTTGCTCCATAGAAGTGTCAGTGATGATGTAAATTTTCTCGCCCGGCTTCGCATTCAGCTTCAGGGGCGTTTCCAATACCCGCACTAAATCTTGACTGCTCAACTCTTGAATCTCCGTTTGCTTGCGGTATAAAAAAGGCGACAGAAGGCCATTAACGCCATTACGTCAATGCGCAGCGCCGCCTGAAAACAGAAATAACGAGAACTTCGCAGCGAAGTCCGTCGGGGTTTGCAGCAATAACGACGACAGATCCGGCGTTTACCTTCCTGCTTACAACTCAGTGGTTAGAACAAGTCGTCCATACGGGTGCCAACTGCAGTCACCGCAACACCGCCATCCACAGAAAGGGAATGACCGAGTACGTATTTGGAGTCATCCGAGCACAGCCAAAGGACGGAGCGCGCTATTTCCTCAGCAATTGCCAAACGACCGATGGGGGTGCCAAACAGCAGACGATCACGCATCGGTTGAGGCATGTCTTTGAGGAACGGAGAATCGACCGGGCCAGGGCAAACTGCGTTGATGCGAATGTTCTGGTTGGCATAATCAATTGCCGCTGCCTTCGTCAGACCAACGACGCCATGCTTGGTAGCGGTATAACCTGAGAGGCGGTAGCCACCAATCAAACCGGATGCAGAGGCGGTATTTACGATGGCACCGCCGCCCCGAGCGAGCAGCAGAGGAATCTCGCCTTTGAGGCAGTAGAAGATCGAGGACAAATTGACATCGATAACGCGACGCCAGTTGTCAGAATCCAGCTCGGCCAACGGAACAATATTGGCTTCAATGCCTGCGTTGTTGTGAGCAAAATCAAGACCGCCGTACTGATCTACAACACCGGCTAACATCGCCTCAACGCTTTCCTCTGACCCTACATCTACATAAAAAAATGTGGCCTCGCCACCAGCTAGCTTGATTAGTCGAACGGTCTCTTGACCGTGTTCTGCCGCAATATCCGCTACCGCAACCGAAGCACCAGCCTGAGCAAAAGCAAGCGCCGTAGCACGTCCTATACCTGAACCTGCACCAGTTACCAAAGCAACTTTTCCAGAGAAATCATATTTAACGTTCATAGCGACCTCGTTGTTTTTATTAGTAGATCTGGGTGTTCAACTGCGTGACGTCTCAGACTAAGCCGACAGAGGCTTTGGCGGCTTGCAATGTATTAGCTAGCAGACACGCGATAGTCATCGGACCTACGCCCCCTGGAACAGGGGTAATTGCGCCTGCTACCTCCACAGCTTCGTCGAATGCGACATCACCGGTGAGTTTGTCTTTACCGCTAGGGAGCCTCACACGGCTGATCCCGACATCGATCACCGTTGCTCCAGGCTTAATGAAGTCGCCGCGAATAAGCCCGGGAACACCTGTAGCAACGACTAGGATGTCTGCTTCTCGGCAGCGTTTTTCAAGGTCTGTCGTCCGAATGTGAGCGATAGATACCGTGCACTGCGCTTGAAGTAGCAGGCGCGCGAGAGGACGGCCTACCACGTTCGAAGCACCGACTACCAAGACGCCAAGACCGGCTATATCATCATGTACCGAGCGTATAAGGCGCATGACCCCCATAGGGGTGCAGGGTGTCAACCCTCCATCTAAGCCCGCCGCCAAACGACCGACGTTCAGCGGATTGAAGCCATCGACGTCCTTTCCGGGATCAATCGCACTGATTACATTGGCTACGTCAAACTGCGGCGGCAACGGGAACTGCACCAGAATTCCGCTTACCGAATCGTCAGTGTTGAGCTTATCAATCAATGCAAGCAGATCGTTTTCACTAGTGTCCGCAGGCAGTACGAAGCGCTGCGAGCGCATCCCAACGGCTTCTGTCTGCCGGACCTTATTCTCGACGTAAACTTCGCTTGCCGGATCTTCCCCGACAAGCACAACCGCTAACGCAGGAATGGGCCAGCCAGCAGCGACGAAGGCAGCAACGCCTTCTTTGACTTCAAGTCTGACTCGAGCCGCAATGGCCTTCCCGTCAATCAATTGCGCCGTCATGAGCTGCCCCCTATCAAACTTTGCTCAAATCTGAGCGCCGGTTGTCTTGCTTGTAGGGAGCAGTTGCAACTGTCGCGCGAATCTCTTTCTGCGGCTTGCCTGGGTCACCCCAGATCACACTCACTTCATTGCCTATGTCCGCATGCTCCACATCGATGGTGCAAAGCGAGAGCATTTCGCGGAAATAGAAGCTATATCCGCGCGAAGTGGTCACGCCTACGTCTCGTCCATTTCGCAATACCCGATCTGCGTACATGAAGCCGCGCTGATCTCGCGGCATTTCCATGTACTGGAACGGCGTCAGTTCCTTCTGGAACAGCGACGCGTAAACCGCTGCGACGTCATCACCATTCCAAACCAAAGTGCGCATGACACGACGCGGCTGAGCGACTTCCTTTTCCAGGGCTGCTCGCCCAATGAATTCGTGGTCAAACTTGATTGTTTTTGCCCAACCAAGTTCGACAGGGCTACGGTACCAGTCGCTGACGTTCTTGGATTCAAAGCTACCGGCGACATTAAAGGTCGAAGCAAAGCTCGGCATAGCCGAACGAAATTCCTTTAAATAGCCCTCCATCTCCGAGTCGAAGATTGCTGGCATATAATCCGTGACGATGGTTGGGAAGCAGGCTTCAAGATGGTTGATAAACACCGCGCGCCCACCGAGACGGCGAAGACCATATTCCTGCCCTGCCGCGACAATAGTCTCATAGACCTTGGCGGCATCAGCTTTTGGCCCCTGCAACTCAAACCCGATCTCGCCCGACATGCCCTGGCGCAGAGCCAACATTCGGCAACCCGCGATTTCAATCTCAGCGGAGTGCATGAATTTCACGTCTCGCAACGACTGCCCCGAAACCTGCTCGATCAATGGAAGAGCGGTAGGACCAGCGACCTGGAAATTGAATCCATCCTGGACTTCAGAGACGACGCTGTAGTTTCCGTTGCGGCGAACGTACTCGACCCAGAAAGTGCCACGCCCGAACAGCAGGAACTCATCTCCAGTAAGTCTAGTGAGAATGCCTTCAGCAATCACCTTGCCGGCTTGAGTCGTATGTGTAACGTGCTTCGATTGCAGGATGTCGAATTTTTCGAAGCTGTTAACGGAGGTATCAGAGAACAGCTTAAGCGCATCAGGACCTTTAAACTTACGCTCCCAAAGGAAAGACCAGTCGCCAATTGAACAGGTCTCTTTCCAGGACATGCTCTCGTCGATCCAGTCGGTGTACTCGGGCTGCCCCCAACGACTGGTGAAGTATCCTTCTGGCGTTTTGCGCATGCCATTAGTGCTCATGAATTAGCTCCTGACTTATTTTTTTTGGCGTGATCAGTCGGCAAATACGACGGTTCGCCGACCGTTTGCAATGAGTCGGTCCTCAAGGAAAAGCAACACTGCGCGAGACAGCACTCGACGCTCGATATCACGCCCTTTGCGGACTAGATCTTCAGCGGAATCCCGATGGCTTACTCGTTCAACGTCTTGCTCGATGATCGGACCTTCATCCAGGTCGGCAGTGACGAAATGAGCCGTTGCCCCGATAAGCTTTACGCCACGAGTATGAGCTTGGTGATAGGGCTTTGCCCCTTTGAAACCAGGCAAGAAGCTGTGGTGGATGTTTATGCACCGGCCCGACAGAAAGACAGAGAGGTCATCCGACAGAATTTGCATGTACCGAGCAAGTACCACCAGATCAGCTTGACTCTCAGTCACAATCTTCTTGATTTTTGCTTCTTGCGAAGACTTAGTTTCTGCGGTAACAGGTAAGTAATGGAAAGGAATGTTGCCAACCAAACTTACACTCAATGACTCGCGTGGGTGGTTGGAAACAATACCAACAACATCCATATTTAACTCACCTAGGCGATGGCGATAAAGCAAGTCACCCAGGCAATGGTCAAACTTTGAAACCATAATCACGACTTTTTTACGATCAGTACGCGCTCTAAACCACCACTCCGCATTGTACTTTTTAACAATCTCTGAAAAAGTGCGTTCAACGTCACGAACTGCGGGCTCATCTATTTCAACGACCACTCGCATGAAGAATTTTTTACTTTCCTCATCATTGAACTGCTCCGCCTCAACGATATTCGCTCCATGCTTGAAGAGGTAGGTAGTAACCTCAGAAACAATCCCTGGAGCGTCCAGACAGGCCAGCGAAAGCACATATTGATTATTTTTGTTCACGATTGATTTCACCAACAATCTCAATTATATTTGGCTTTACACACTTAAATCGATCACCCTCAAAACAGATCGAATAATTGATTTAAGTAGATCACTTATAGTATTATATGAGGCATAGACTCACTCTATGAAAGAAAAATTCAGAACCAATATGGCCTTGCAATACTCTTTCCGCCCAACACCTGCACTCCCTATGTAGCAACACCCTACGACATACCGAAAACATTGAGAATCCCTTAAAAAACAATAAGAGATATAAGCAGGATGGATATCAGACGGCTTGACCTCAATTTGCTGCTTTTGCTGGATGAGTTGAACAGGGAACAGAACCTTTCGGCGGCTGCGCGTCGACTGGGGATGAGCCAGCCGATGGCCAGTGCTAGCTTGCGACGCCTGCGTGATTATTTCGAAGATCCTCTGTTCCAATCGACAGGGAGGGGCATGCGGGCGACCCCTTTCGCCCTTTCAATCGCATCAGCCGTATCCAATGTCTTGCAGTCCATAAAAACCGACATTCTCTCGAAGCCGGTCTTCAGGCCTACCGATAGCGACAGGCTGTTCACCATCAGCACATCTGACATTGGGGCGCTTATCTTCGTCCCGCCGATCCTGAGGCGCCTTGGTGAAGACGCACCTCATACTGACCTCCGATGCGTATCCTTACCTCATCAGCAATTAGAAACGGCTCTGGAGCAAGGCAGCATCGACCTCGCCATAGGTTACTTCCCAGATCTCTCCGGTAACGCAATCGATACCCAGGATCTCTTCGAGCACTCATTCACCTGCATCGTACGAAGCGACCATCCGACGATTAACAATTCTCTGACCCTAGAGCAGTTTTTGGAGGCTGATCATTTAGTCGTGAATCAGGAGGGCCGAAGCCAAGAGATTTTTGAACACCATTTAAGGGAGCTGAAACTACATCGCCGCATCCATTTGGAGGTTCCTCACTTCATGAGTGTCCCCCAATTGATAGCCAGTACAGACATGATTGCGACGGTGCCGTTATCATTAGGCATATGGTTCGCCAGCAATCAGATAAGATTGCTGCCCCCGCCCCTTGAGGTTCCAAATTTTGAATTGAAGCTTCATTGGCACAAGAGGATGGAAGACGAGCCGTCGGCTAGCTGGTTTCGCCAGGTTGTTCTCGAAGAGTTGAAGAATTTGAACCCTTCGCTAGCGATGTCGTCAGATTACGCTGAACGCAAAAAAACAAATTGAGATGAGGTTTTACTTTGACTAACAAGGAACGAAGAAAGCCTGCAACGCTCAGAGCCGAGCAACAGCAAGAAACTCGCGAGCGTCTAGTAAAAGCAACAATTGACGTAATTAGTTTAAAAGGCTATCAGAGCGCAACTATCGACAACATTACCTCTTACGCTGGTACCGGACGCGCTACGTTCTACCTGCACTTCCGCAGCAAACCAGAAGCGTTGATGGCTGGTTGGCAAGAAATTTACATGCCCCAAATGCTGTCATTCTTGCTGACACTTGACAACAAGTCCCCACTCTCGAAAGCTGGCATTGAGGACTGGGTGGCATCTGTTGTTAGTTTTTGGGAAGACAGTCGATCTATAGCGTTAGCATCAAATGAAGCCATTGCACTTGACCCCGAACTTTCAAGAGAGTGGCTCAAACGCATATGGGAAGTGTCCTCTCAATTGCCAGGATGGTCGAGACGAAATAACCATAACATTGAGAATGCAAAACTTCGTTTTTTTATGCTTGGTACATATACTGAGCATGTATTGATGATATGGCTAAGCGGGTCAGCTCCCATCAGTCGTACCCAAGTCGTCCAATCCCTCGCAATGCAATGGTTTTCTGAATTTGGCGAGTAAATATCTATCTACCAAAGTTCCACACACTGATAATAGCGGGCTCACTTGAGCATACCAGTAAGCGACTGGAACCCGACTGCTACCGAATTCCAGCCCTGAGTAAAATCTACCTGTCCGAACCGCCGGCTTCCATGTCGATATGGATAAGGTAGGCAGTCAATACGCGTGGGATTTCTCGTAAATACGCCTCAATGTTCGCTGGATCGGTTTGAAACTTCATCCACGTAATCCCGGCCCCAATGGCGTGCAACATGGCCGCATAGGTAGCCCGCTCTGCCGGCGCAAGGTTAGGCAGGCGAGCCTCCAGCACCTCGCGTAACAATCTGATGAAAACGTTGTCGCATTCACCTTCCAGGCGGCTTTGCATGACCGCAAGGAAGTCCGCATGTTGCCGCAAATATTCGAGGTAGGGTGTGAGCAGACGCTCGATCACGCTCGCCGCACTGAGCTGTTGCCACACCTCGTGGGAGGTCTCGCCGAGTGCTTGGCAAATCTCGCAACAGACCGCCTGATGCCGCTTGTACAGCGCCTCGACGACGCTCTCTCGATCCGGAAAGAAGTGATAAAGCGAGCCGATGGACGTTTGAGAGCGTCTGGCTAATTCGTGCATCGTTACGCCAGCCAAGCCGTCATCAACGATCATTGCCGCAGCCGCATCAAGGATGCCCTCAACTCTTGCTTGACCGCGCAACTGCCGAGGAGCCCGCGCGACCACGGCCGTCGACCGGGAAGAGGCCTTCGCTGTAGCGACCCGACCTATCGATTTCATATTGCCACCCATCGAAACTGAGGGCAGGAAACACCCAATTATTAACTAGACGGACTCGTCTATTTTATTGCAAAATAGACGAATTCGTCTAGTCATGATACTGAAAAATGAACGTTTTTCCAGAGCTGATCCTGTGTGAACACTGCGATAGCGTCTATCGGCAGAGGGCCCTCGGACCGGGTGAAGTGGCGTGCTGCCAACGGTGTGAGGCCGTTCTCTATAGCGCCAGCAGACTGGACGTCGACCGCTGGCTGGCTTTGACCGTCGCTGCAGCGATTGTATTTCTGATCGCGAACGCCTGTCCGGTGGTGCATATCAGCCTTAAAGGACTGCACAACGAAGCTAGGCTGTGGGAGTCGGCGGCCGCACTGGCGCATGGGGCGGCCGCGCCAATCGCAGTGCCCACGGCGCTGATGATCGTGCTGGTGCCATTCATGCAAGTTATCTTGCTCCTTTGGGTGCTCGCTTACGCGCGTGTAGGGTGCCGCGCCCCGGGTTTCGCGCAGGCGATGCGGACGCTGGCGATCCTGCGCCCGTGGAGTATGGTCGAAGTAGGCCTACTAGGTATCATGGTTGCTGTCATAAAACTCACAAGCTTTCTGGAGGTGGCGCCTGGCGCCGGAATTTGGGCCACCGCGGTTCTGATGGTGCTCATCACCCTGATTGCCAAGCGCGATCTGCACCGGCTCTGGGAGTTGACCGAACAGACGTCCAAAGCTTCGGTGAGGCCTGAATGACTCACGTGCCGCGCGCAGCGCAATTAAAGGTCATCGGCTGTCATGGATGTGGGCTGGTCTGCGAAGATACGTTGACGGAGTCCCCTTATGCAAGTTGTCCCCGGTGCGGCTCGATGCTACGCCGCCGCCGCCCCAATAGCATCGCACGCGCGTGGGCGCTGTTGCTGGCGGGGATCATCTTTTACATACCGGCCAACGTGCTACCGGTGATGTACACCAACCTGCTGGGCAGTGGCAGCGACAGCACTATCATACGCGGCGTAGTCGAGTTCTGGAAATCCGGTTCTTATGGCATCGCGCTGGTGATCTTCATCGCAAGCGTGGCAGTGCCCTGCGCCAAGTTCCTAACCCTTGGGTTGCTTCTCCTTACAACCCAGCGACGGAGCCGCTGGGCAATGCGCGAACGCGCACGACTCTATCGCATGGTGGAACTCATCGGTTACTGGTCGATGCTTGATGTGCTGGTGGTTGCGGTGGTTGCTGCCCTAGTCAAGTTCCAGGGGATAAGCGACATCGAGCCGCGTATCGGCATTCTTTTTTTTGGCATGGTAGTGATCTTAACCATGCTCGCGGCGATGTCTTTCGACCCGAGGCTTATCTGGGATAATGAAGATGATGGTGATATTAAATGAATGACGCTTCCTTTTCGCAGTCCGCGCCGGGCGAGCCTGCTGTGGTACCGCGCCGCCGCGTGCGTGTGTCGCTGGTTTGGCTGGTGCCGGCGGTTGCCGCGATTATCGGCCTGTCGATGCTGGCTCACACCTGGCTGACGGCGGGCCCGGAGATCACCATCAGCTTTCGCACGGCTGCGGGACTGGAGGCGGGCAAGACTACCGTCAAGTACAAGGACGTCACGGTGGGCATTGTCACCGCGATCACTCTCAGTGACGATGGCTCTCGCGTACTCGCCAACGTTGCATTTGACAAGAGTGCTGAGCGCTTGGTGCGTAAAGATTCGCGCTTTTGGGTGGTGCGTCCACGCATCGGCATCGGTGGCGTCTCGGGCGTCGATACCCTGCTTTCCGGGGCCTACATCGGTGTGGATAAAGGTCGGTCAACTTCACCCGAGCGGATGTTCACGGGGCTGGAGACACCTCCTCCAGTCATCGGCGACATGCCGGGCAAGTCCTTCGTTCTGCACACAGAGGATCTTGGATCGCTTGATGTGGGCTCGCCCGTCTATTACCGGCGCATCCCAGTAGGAAGGGTGGCCTCGTACCAGATGGGCGAGGACGGTAAGTCGGTCGACCTGCGGGTATTCGTCGACGCGCCCTATGATCGTTTCGTCACGACGAATACGCGTTTCTGGAATGCCAGCGGCGTTGATGTTTCGCTCGGAGCGGACGGCTTCAAACTAGAAACTCAATCGATCGCAACTATCCTTGCCGGAGGGGTGACCTTCGGTACCTTGCCTGGCAGCAGCGCCGAGCCTGCCCGAGAAAACGCCGAGTACGTACTAGCCAAAGATCGACAAACTGCAATGGCGCCGCCCGATGGCCCTGCCCAATACATCCGGCTGCGCTTCGAACAATCGTTGCGAGGGTTGACCGTTGGCGCGCCCGTGCAATTTGCCGGTACCGACCTAGGTCGGGTAGCGACCATCACGCCGGACTATGACCCATTGAAGCGCAGTTTTCCGACTATTGTAGGTATTGTGGTTTACCCCCAGCGCCTGGGCGATGTACTGGCAAAACTCCCTCAGTCCGGGGGCAGCAAGGACGAACAGGCAGCCAAGGTGTTGGGCGGTATGGTAGAGCATGGGCTCCGTGCTCAAGCTCGCTCCGGCAACCTGCTGACCGGCCAACTCTATATTGCGCTGGACTTCATGCCCAAGGCGCCCAAGACAGCCTTCGATCCCTTTGCCCGACCGCTGACCTTGCCGACCGTCAACGGCAGCTTTGATCAATTACAGGAACAGCTGGCGAGTATCGTTGACAAGATGGACAAGATCCCCCTCGATTCGATCGGCCGTAATCTTGACGCCACGCTGGTTAACCTTAATAAAACAATGACACAGGTCAACGGCCAGGTCTTACCGAAAACGACGGAGACACTGGCTCAGTTGCAACAGACTATGGGCGTCGCGCGAAGCGCATTCGCCGAAGATGCACCGCTGCAACAGAATGTCGGCCAGACACTGCTGGAAGTTCAGCGCACGGCTCGCTCGGTACGCGCACTTACTGATCTGCTGGGCCGCAATCCTGAAGCCCTGTTACGCGGACGGCCACACGAGGACATATCTGGACGCACGGGATCAGCCGCTACTGAGGAGTTCAAAGAATGAGTCGTTACACCCGAGTAGGTTTGATGGCTGCTGTTATGTGGCTTGCGGCCTGCAGCTCCAAGCCAGTCCACTACTACACATTACTGTCACCACCCGAGGTGTCTCGCTCGCCTGTGACGACAAGTCCCTTCCTGATTGATGTCTTACCAGTAGGCTTGCCCGAGCCGCTCGACCAACCGCAGTTTGTGGTGCGACAGAACGATAGTGGTACTGTCGCTGTCCTGGACGGAGAGCGCTGGGTAGGTCCGCTAGGCGCAGAGATGCGTAGCGCTTTGTCGGTGCATTTGAGCGAACAGTTGGGCACTCAGGACATTTCGGGACTGCCTGCTCCTGCCGATGCACAGGTTTTGAGGGTAAAAATACAGGTGCGCCGGCTGGATGCCTGGCCAGGGCGGCAGGTTCAGCTCGAGGCCGGTTGGAGCCTCAGCTTTGCGGGAGACGCCGATAAAGCACGTCTTGTGTGTCGTCGTCGATTTGACGTGCCCGCGGCCGCAGGGTATCCGGCGCTGGTACAGGCTCAGCAGCGTGCGATTGACGCTTTAGCTCAACAGATTGCTAAGGATGCCAGGCGATGGTCGGCCTCACGTCATTCAAACTGTACACCGCCCACGGAACCGTCGGTTAGCTAACCCTAGACCAATGTTCGTTCGTGGCAAAATTTCTCGTGAATCGCGATGGATTTCATAGACCTATTTAAAGGGAGAATCAATCTTTTTTGTTTTGATTTCAATTGACGTACGCCCGTCCAATGTAGGAATACTGCCTAGCTTTCGACAGGTTAAAATCACACCTGGCACAGGCCATACGGTCAGGACAACTGCTCCACAACGGATACGAGCAATAAGAGTCGCCCAAGTCATAAAATACATAGGGTTCCTGTGCCTGACGAGCAATCAAGTCGTGATCAATAAGTACCGAAATCAGATGGGACATCTGATCGGCCTTGGCAAAAGAGGCAGCCAGCTTGGTTAGTCGGATCCGAATGTAATGCAAGGTCGAGCGAGGCAATCTGTGCCCACCACTGCATCAACTCAATCATTGACACGCCTTGTGGAACGCTGACCAGCGCGGTCACCGCAGACGCCCGCCCCCGGTGGCTGGTAGTATGGCCACGGCTGTCCTCTAATGGCACACCGGCTTCGGCGCAAAGCATGGGAATGATCGTGCTATTGATGACACCAGCTCCCATGCAGTTACCGCGACACTGGAACAGGTAGCTGACTTTTTCACCCGTACGCTCATCCAGCAGCGGTGCTTGATGATGGGCCTTTCCAGCAGCCAGCCGTCAATGCGCTCTTTGACTACGACTGCTACGCGTTTGACGAAGGCTTTAAGGGTCTTACTGGCCGGAATATCAAGGGAGCACAAGGTACCTGCAGGAACGGTGGTACCGTCTTCATGCACGATATTGCTCGACTGAGTATAGCCGCAACCGATGGCAAGTCGCCTAACTTCATTGCTGCGCAGCCCGAATGCGTCTATACGAAGGCCATTACTTGGACTATGGACAGCGAGTAATGAACTTCCGAGAGCAAATCCTTGCGCTCACGATTCAAACTGGCCCAGATCAGTTTGAGTGGGCTTGAATCGTCGATGACGCGAGAGTTTATACCCGAATTGAAGGCCACGGACCAAGGAGTCTCCAGAGGGTGCCGAGGACTTAATTTCAACCGCCACCAGCCACACTGGGGGGGGGAGGATAACTATGGTTGGTTAAGCAAATACGACCTAAGGAAGCGAAACATACCGCTATGCGGCGGGAGCTCCGCCATTCAGCTTGACCGTCCTTCGTTTAAAAAACTTTAAGAATACTTCGCCTTGAGCCTGGGCCAACTTTCTTTCGACTCTGTACACACCAACAAGACCATGAAGACTACGTAATTCGAATAGTTATTAAACGGGCAACGCAGCAGCTACTGCGTTGCCCGGTAACCATTTACTCCACTTCCCAGTGAACGTAAGGAATAGTGCAGCCATCATCTGCACGACATGGTTGAGTGAAAGGATTTTTGTCGGCGGCTATTGCATTAGCACCAAAGCCAAGAGCTAACAAAGCGGATAACAAAACAACGTATAGTTTCATATCGCTCTCCTTGAGCGAAATTGCTCGGATAAAGCATAGATGAAAACCTGCACCTCGCAAGTGCTTTCGGTACAGACGGCGGGTAGCACAATTAAGGGTAGTCATTGCTATTATTTCCAGCAACGCGGTAACTAACCGGTCGTGTTTATACCTCTACTCATCAACAGGTCTGCATTTGTTTATCTGACAGTGGAACTTGCAACCCACATTTCCGAACCGCCTTTGGAGGCCACAAGCCTAATTCTAGTTGGCGGAACTCTGCTACTCAGTGAGGTTGCGATGCTGGCCGTCCTTCATGGGCCTACAGCATATTTCTCTCGACAGAAGCTGGAGTGAAACCAATTGTTCTGTAAACAAGCTTAGCTTTGCATTAGGTTAAATGACCGCCTTGGAGTCGAGCGGCCAAGTTTAAGGGCTGCAGCCCAACAGGCGCTGCTGGGTTTTCAGCGGGGCTTGGATCGATCAACTGGCGGACGGTTTGGAAACGTGAATCATCGGATCCGTTGAAAACCGTCAGGCGTTCCGCTGTCCTCAATGAAACGCCTCGGTTTTTTTCGGCTCCGGTCCGCAGCAGGCTCAACAGGCCTTCGACGCTTGTCCCAGACGATGGTAGGCCCGGTTGAAATACACCAACCCCTCGTCAGCACCGCTCTGGCGAATAGTCTGGATCTCACAGTAGAAAATACTGTGGGATCCCACTTCGTGTACCTGAGCGATACGGCAATCGAAATTCACCAGGGCGTCGAGCATCACCGGCGCACCGCTTTCCAACGTGGTCCACTCGGTGACGGCGAAGCGTTCATCCATCGTCAACGTACGGTCGGCGAAGGCGCCAGACAGCTGTTGATGATCACCACATAAGGTATTCACGCAAATAGAGCCATTGCGCTTGAAATGCTCATTGGAGTGGGAGGAACGGTTCATGCATACCAACAGAGTCGGCGGTGAATCAGTCACGCTGCACACCGCCGAGGCGGTAAAGCCAAACCGCCCCGCCACGCCATCAGTGGTGATGACCGACACGGCACCGCCCAGCATGGCCATTGCATTGCGAAAGCTGCCTACGTCTACCATTGTCGTTCCCCTTAGATATCCAGCACGAGTTTTTTAGATTTGGCTCGTGAACAGCACACTAGAATTTGATCATTGCCGGCCTTCTCATCGTCCGTCAGGTACACATCACGATGATCCGGCTCGCCTTCGAGCACATCGCACAGGCAGGTACCGCACACACCCTGCTCGCAGGAAATCTCGATCTTGATCCCGACCTGCGCCAGTGCGGCGAGAATGCTCTGCCCTTCTGCCACCTGCACGGTCTTGCCGCTGCGGGCCGCTACCACTTCGAAGCTGCCCCCCGAGCTGTCCACTTCCACTTGGAAATATTCCTTGTGGATGTGCGCTTCGGTGTAGCCCTGGTCGCGGGCGCCCTGAATCACCCAATCCATGAAGCCGGCGGGACCGCAGGTGTACATGTGCACGCCGGTCTTGCCCTCGCCCAGCACCTTGGCCAGGTCGAGCTTCTGTTCGGCCCCTTCATCGTCGAAGTGGGTAAACACCTGCGCGGCAAACGGTGCGTCGGCCAGTTCCGCCAAGAACGCACTGCGTCCGCGCTCACGGCCGCAGTAATGCAGTTCGAAGGTCTGGCCGGCCGCGTGCAGCGCGTAGGCCATGGCGATCATCGGGGTCACGCCGATCCCGCCACCCAGCAGCACCGAACGCCGCGCCTGCGGTGCCAGCGCGAACAGATTGCGCGGTACGCTGATCTGCACCTCGCAGCCTTCGAGCAGGGTGTCATGCACCCCGACCGAACCGCCGCGCGATGCCGGATCCTTGAGCACACCCAGGCGGTACAGGCTCGAATCCGCAGGGTTGCCACACAACGAGTACTGGCGCACCAGCCCCGGGGCAATATGGATATCCACATGCGCGCCGGCGTCGAACGCTGGCAACGGTGCGCCGTCGCGACGGGTCAGGTCCAGGACGACAACGCCGTCCCCTTGCAGCTCGCGCTTGCGCACGACTACGTCCAACAGTTCTTCAGTCATGGCCGTTATTCCATGGAGTTCGCAAAGGCCGCCGTGGCGGCCGCTATCAGTCAGCGCATGAACAAGCCGCCATTCACATCCCACGTCGCCCCGGTAGTGAAATAGGCGTCGGGCCGGGCCAACTGCACAATCAGGTCACCGAGAAAATCTGCATCTCCCAGGCGCTGCACCGGGATATTGGCGAGCAGTCCCGGCAGGCGTTCGACCGGTATGGCTGCGCGCACCGCCGCCGACTCGATAGGACCAGGGGCAATGGCATTGACCGTCACCCCGCGGGCGGCAAACTCCTTGGCGAAGATCTTGGTCAGCGTCACGATGCCGCCCTTGCTCGCGGCATAGTGTGCGCCGGTCGCAGTACCGCCGTTCTGGCCGGCCAGGGACGCCATGTTGATGATCCGCCCATAGCCGGTTTCGGCCATGTACGCGCCCAGCACCTGGCAGCCGAGGAACACGCTGCGCAGGTTCAGGCCCACCACGGCGTCGAATTCCTCGGGGCTGATCTGCATCAGCGGCGTGGTCTTGGTGACGGCAGCGTTATTGACCACCACGTGCAGCGCGCCGAAGCGCGCCAGCACCTGGTCCAGCCCCGCTTCGAAATCGGCTTTGCTCCCGGCGTCCAGTTGCAGCGCAAGCGTGCGCTCGCCGCCCGGGTCCAACTGGTGGGCGCACGCCTGTGCGGCTTCAAGGTTGAGGTCGGTGATCGCCACCGAGTACCCGGCCCGCAGGAGGCTGGCGCAGAAATGCTGCCCCAGCCCTTGCCCCGCGCCCGTCACCAATGCGATATGGCTCATTTCGGCGCGCCTCAAAGGATGTAGCCGATACCGGCAAGGGCATCGTCACTGTTGATCAGGCTGACCACTTTGCGCTGGATCTTGAAACCACCCTCGTTGCGGATCAGTTGGTAGGTAAGGTCGGCGCTGTAGAACTTCAGGTTTTCCTTGCGGAACTCACGGATGTTCTGCGCGCAGCGCACAGTCACCTGCACGCCGTCATCGGCCAACACCCGGAACCGCGACTGCATGCGCACCGTGCGCGGTTGCGGGCTGGTGGAGATCGATTCGCCGCCGGTCAGACGCTGCACCCGCAGTTCACGCATATGATGATCGTCGTAGGCGTAGTTGAGGGTGTTCTCGAAGTCGGTTTCCTTGGGGTCGATGGGAATGATGTAGGTGCCCTTCTCGGTCCACATCTTCAACCAGCCGTCGTATTCTCCGTGGTCGAGCATGTCGCCTTCCTGCCAGATGAAAGCGGTAACTTCTTGCAGTAATTGCAGGTTCATAAGGTTCTCCACGGATCAGGCCGACATCATCTTTTTCCACTGCTGATAGGCGGCGCGCATACCGGTTTCGGCACTCACGTCGGATACCAGCCCGTCTGCGCTGGCCTGCTCGCCGGGCAAGCCGCGGTTGAGCATGATCCACAGATCTTCACCGGCGCTGGCGCCCTTCTGTACCCGCTCCCAAGCCTCGGAATCGTCCGGAGTGCCGAAGCCCATCGGCCCCTGGAAGTGCTCATGCAGGCGCAGTCGATAGCGGTTGGCCACGGCCGGCCCGCCGTCCATGGTGATCACCGAGTGGTGGATTTCGGCCTCGGTCACCGAGATCGGCTGCAGCACCCGGAAAAACGCCATCGAGCACGCGACGTTGGGGAACAGGTTGAGGTTGAAGCCGGTGCCGCCGACCGCACGCACGATCCGGCGCACCTGCTGCTCCTCGATGCCCTCGTCACGCAGCTCGACGGCCAGCCCTTCGAAGCGCTCGGGAATCGGCTTTTCCAGGTCGGCTTCGAGGTCGATCAAGTCGGGAATCATCACCATCACGCTGTGGCCGTTGCCCAGGTCCTCGACGTAGCCAGGTCCTTTGACGAAGTCGAACAGCGCCAGGGTCTGCTCATCCACCGACGACAGAAAACTCTTGTGCACCAACGGGAAGTGGTAGGCGTCGGTGGTGTTTTCCAGCTGGATCTTCCAGTTGCCGGGGAAGCGAAAACGGTGCTCGCCCGGCACCTTGATGCCATAACCGGCGCCCTGCTTCATGAACAGGTCCATCCATTTTTTCGCCGCACCGAGGTAGTCTTCCAGCGGCTCGATGTCGTCCTTGAAGGTGGCGAAGATCATGCCGGCGTAGCTTTCGGTACGCAGGCTGACCAGCGGCAGCTCGGCCTTGTCGATGCAGTCGCCGTAGCTTTCCGGGTGTGGGATGCCACGCAGTGAGCCGTCGAGCGCGTAGCCCCAGCCGTGGTAAGGGCAGACGAAGCTGTTGGTCTTGCCTTTTTTGTGTTCGCACACAGTGGCGCCACGGTGGCGACAACGGTTGAGCAGCACGTGCACGTCTTTCTTGCGGTCACGCACCACGATCACCGGCTGCTTGCCGATATAGGTGGTCTTGTAGCTGCCGTTGTCGGGGATCTCGCTTTCGTGGGCGACCCAGATCCAGGTGCTATAGAAAATCTTCTCCAGCTCGGCGTCGAACAGTTGCGCATCGGTATACATCGAGGTGTGGACGCGATCGGCCTGCACCCGTTCAGCGGGGTCGACGGCGAGGTTTACAGCGGGAATCAGCTTGCTCATGGAAGTATCCTCGTCGGCATCAAGTACGCTGAATGATCAGCTCGCGCCCAACCCGGGCTTCAACCTTGGTGTAGCGCCACAGCTTGTAAGGGCCATCGCCCACCGGGGTGCTACGAAACAGGTTGCACGCGGCATGCACGGTCTCGATATCCGGCACGTCGGCCAACAGGTAGGTGGTCCAGGGGAAGCCATCGGACGGCCCGACCATGCTCTGGTCGTCATCCATATTGCCCAGCACCTTGACCCCGGCCAGGTCGTGGATACCGTTCCACATTGCACTGAACGCTGCCCACACCTGCAATTGTTCATCGCGCGGGGCGTCGAAAAAATTCTGGTTGATGCCCATGCAGAACAGCACGCGCAAGGTCTTTTTATCGCTCATTTCATTTCCTCGACGGTTAGAGGTAGCCAGGCAAAGGCTGTTTGCCGAAGAACATGGCTCCGGCATTTTGATAGGTGATGTCGCCCATGAAAGCGTGCTGGGTCACCACCTGGGCGTCGTTGACGCAGCGTGCCAGCGGGCTGTCGTTGTACACACCGCTCATGCCCGAGAGCATCTGCGCGGTGCGCGCCACATCGGCAGCGACGCGGGTGGCATGGGTCGACGACAGGCGCAGCAGGTTGGTTGCGGCCACCGGCACCGCATCGCCGGCCAGTACGTAGTTCCAGGCGCGGTCGATGGACTCGTAGAAAAACGCCCGCGCGGCTCGCAGCTCGGCTTCTGCCCGGGCAATATCGACCTGGGCCAGGGGCCGGTCGGCAATCGCCGGGGCGCCGGTGACCGAGACGCGCCCGCTGGCCATGTCCGAAAGGGCATCCAGTGCCGCGCGGGCGACGCCAAGGCCGACGACCGACAGCACTTGGGTGGCGAACGACAGCGACGGGTAACGAAAGAACGGCTCGTCCAGGTTCGGCAGGCCGCCGCGCACGAAGGTCCACTCCTCGCAGACCCGCACGTTTTCCACCACCAAGTCATGGCTGCCGGTGCCGAGCAGGCCGACGGTGTCCCAGGTTTCGTCGATGCGGATCTCACTGCGCGGCATCACTGCAATGCGTGGCAGGCCGAAGGTGTCGCCGTTCTTCGGGGCGATACCGACGCCGACAATGTCGGCGCCCAGGGAGCCGCTGGAGTATTTCCAACGACCATTGACCACAAAGCCGCCTTCGACCACTTCCGCCGGTTGCGGCGGAAAGATGCCACCGGCGAATACCCGGTCAGGACCATCGGCATACACCTTGGCGATGCTGTCCAGCGGCAGTGCGGCAAGGTAAACCGGGCTCATGCCGAAGCTGGCAACCCAGCCGGCAGAACCATCGGCCTGGGCAATACGCTCGATCAACTGGCAGAACTCGGCCGGCGAACGCTCCAGGCCACCGAAGCGCTTGGGCACCAGCGCCCGGTAAACGCCGTGCTGTTTGAAGGACTCGATCACATCCCGCGAGATGTGGCGCTGGCGGTCGAATTCACCGGCCCTGGCACGCTCACGCACATCGACAAGCAAGGCGTCGAAGGTCGGGCCGCTGGCAAGCGAGCTCACGGTATCGACCGCTGGTTTTTTTAGCGAATGCATACATTTACTCCGTTGTCAGGAACGGTATTGGGCTGAGCAGGAAGGCAGTGTCGAGCTGGGACGGGAGACGGAACGGGGGCGATGGATCGGCATAGTGGTTACCTTTGTTTTTGTGGGTGCCGTTGGGGTGAATCTGAGCTCGATTACGTGAATTGTCAATTGATTTGTCGCGATTAAAAACAACACTAATCACGTAATAATTCAGTGACAAATCCAGAATAAAAATATTTAAGTAGCTGTTTTAATTGATTTAAATTCGTTTATATATGTCTTTATGCTTTGAGGGTCATTCAAAAAATTATTGTGCGATTATCGGAAAACATGCTGTTTTTTCGTAACGCTTTCAGCGCAATGGTGAGAACGGCGCCGGCAGGTAAACCGTGGAATGCATCTGCTTGAGCTGCGGCGCCGAATCTTCAGGTGGCCAGGCGCCGTCGACCACGGCGCGAGTACGTACTTCAAGGCGCTGCTCCAGCGAGCTGTAGGGCCAGATATGCAGATAACGCGGAATCTGCCCGCTGGTGGCATAGAACGCGGCGTATACCCGGGAATAATCCGTCCTGGTGCGACGCTCTATGGACTTGCACCAACCGCGCAACGTCGGTGCCAGCCCGCTGGGTACCAGGTTGTATTCGCGCAATTCGTAGAACGGGCCGTAAGCCCCGGGAGGCAGCGGCTCTACGAAGGCGAAGGCGCTGTAATCGTCCACCTGCTGGTCAAGCAGAAATTCGCCAATCGCAAACCCATCGGCCGCAAGTAGATACCGTTCGCGCTCGCGTTCGCGAGCGCCGCCATCGTCGAACCCGCGCAGGACCGCGATGCGATTCTGCTGGCCGATTTCCGACACCCAGCAGCCCATCAAATGCACGCCCTCGCCCGCTTCGCGCAAGCTCCGCTCCAGACGCGGCAAGGCTTGAGGTACGGTGCGAACACGCAGGGTAAAGGTCAACAATTCGAACAGTTTCAAGGCAATCTCCAGGGACTACGCGCACGGCGCGACCGCCCTTGTCGGGCAGTCGCGGGAGCGTGCAAAACGAGAGGGGGAAGTGAGCGCTATTGGCGAGGCACCGGTAACTCGGCGTCGCTGTTCCATGCCTCAACCGGGCGGCTGAACAGGTTTTCGGTCTGGAAGTGCGCCATGCGCCACTGCCCGTCTTCCTCGGCAAAGCGCACGTTCAGGCGCGCGGCGTTAAGGTGGGAGGCGCCGCTGGCGAAGGTGGACGTCTGCAACATTACCCAACTGCCGAGCACGGTATCGTCCTGCACCTCGATCAGCTCGCTGGTGAGGAAGTGCACGTTGAGGGCAAAGTGCGCCGGGGTTTTCATGTAACCGGCGAACATCGCGGTAATCGCTTCGCGTCCACGATAGCCACCGAAGCTGTGGGCGTACTTCGCGCCTTTTCCCTCCCACACGGCATCAAGGGTGAACAGACCGGCCAGTTCGAGGAGTGGCGTGCGTGCATCGAGCGCATCACACAGCACCATGTAGCGGTTCATGCAGGCACGGGCGCTGGCTTCGATTTCAAAACGGCGCAGGCGTCGCTCCAGGTCCGCTCGCGGGATGGTTGCGTTCATTTCAGACCTCTCCCCCGGCATACAGACGCTCGAGCAGGCGGCCGGCAATGGCCAGCAGTTGCTCATCGGCACCCTTGGCCCCCACCAGTTGCAGGCCCACCGGAAGTCCTTCGGCGCTGGCCAGCGGAATGCTCACCGCCGGGTGTCCCGACAGATTGAACGGGCGCACGAAGGCGGTCATTCCGAGCACTGCCTGGGTGTCAGTGGCCTCGGCCAGGGTCAAGGGGAAGTCAGGCATGGTCGGCAGTACCAGCACATCGACATGCTGCAAGGCGGCGTCGACTTCGGCCGTGAACTGCCTGCGCACCCGCTCGGCTTCGGCCAACGCGGCCGCCGTGGTATTACCGGCGGCGGCCAGGCGCGCGGCAATGTCGGCGCCCACCTTGCCGGTTTCCAGCAAGTGACCGCAGGCATCGAACGTTTCGCGGTTGATTACCACCATGCCAGCGTCATAGGCCGCCTTGAGGCTGGGCAGCGTGAGACGTTCACCGGGTAGACGGATCACCGCGATGGCGGCATCGATCACTCGCTGTACGGCGGCGCCAGCCTGCACCGTCACGACACCCAGGCGCGGCGAGTCCGGCGCCGACACCGGCTTGAAGCTGGCGTCGATCGCCTGCATGGCCGTGACCAGCATCGGCAGGCTCGCGGCAAACGGACCGACGCAGTCGAGGCTGCTGTGCGCCGGCATTACACCACGGCGGCTGACCCGCCCGAACGTCGGCTTGAAGCCGAACACCCCACAGCAACACGCCGGGATGCGCACAGAGCCGCCGGTGTCGGTTCCCAGGGAAAAATCTGCCAACCCGGCCGCCACGGCAGCTGCCGAGCCACTGGAGGAACCGCCCGGAATACGCCCGGGGAAACGCGGATTGGGCGCAGTGCCGGTCCAGTGATTGATGCCCGTGGTGCCAAACGCCAGTTCATGCAGGCTGGTCTTCCCCACCAGGCGACAGCCCTTCTCCAGCAGCGCCTGCACCACATCGGCGTGGACCGTGGCAGGTGCGGCATCCTCAAGGGCCTGGCTCGATGCACGGGTAGGCAGGCCAGCCAGATCAATTGTGTCCTTGACCATCACGGTCGGCCCATCGCCGCCAAGGAAAAGCTGTTCAATCACCAGGGTCATATCGGGTTACCTTCACTGTGAAATGCGGAATGGGGGCGCCCGATGCGCCCTTTCCTTTTTTTCACACTCACCGAATATTACGTGAATTGTCAACTAAATTCCCCAGCACAAACAGGCTGATGTCCGGGCAAAAGCCGTGCCGAATTCACGAGAAAAGTCTATGATTGGCCGCCGCCCCCGACATGAGCAGACCATGAGCGCACCCAAAAAACACGCAGGCCGCTACGACCCCGGCAGTGAAGACTTTCACAAAGAGGATTTCCCGTTCTACTGGCTGGCCATGGTGCATGGTCGCTACAGCCAGTACATGGAAAAGGCACTGAAGAAAATCGGCCTGGATATCCCGCGCTGGCGGGTGTTGTTCATTCTCAAGGAGAACGGCCAATCGAGCATTTCCGAAATTTCCACCCACGCCATCGCCAAGCTCTCGACCATCACCAAGACGGTGTATCGCATGAAGGAAGACGGCCTGGTGGACACCGCGCCCTGCGAGGACGACGGCCGCGTGACGCAGGTGCGCATCACCGAACAAGGGCGCGAGGCGATTGAACGTATCCAGGTCGCCACGGGTGACCTGTTCAAGCGCAGTTTCACCGGTATGACCGAAGCGCAGATCCAGCGCCTGAACCGCATGCTCGAAACGGTGTTCGACAACCTCGGCGAACCCTAGGTCAGCGGCGGCCCAACCTGTCAGGCATAACCAATTTCCTGGCAGGCTCGAACAAGCAGCCACGCGTGCATCGGTTTTTAATGCAAAGGTCTTTCGAGCGCCCCCGGGCGCGACGAATCCTTCATTGGAGCGCCACCATGCACATTGCCCTGCTGCCCTCAGTCGTTGCCTTCCTGGGTCGCGACCATTCCAACTTCATCGATGGCGTCGCGCACACCAGCGCCTCCACCCAGCGCATCGGCGTGGTCGATCCCGGAACCGGCGAGACCGTCGCGCAGCTGCGTGACGCCCAGGCCGAGGATGTGAACCTGGCCGTAGACAGCGCCACCGCTGCCTTCAAGGGCGCCTGGGCGCAAGTCACCCCCTACCAGCGCGGCGTGCTGCTCAACCGTCTGGCAGATCAGATAGAAGCCAACGGCGAAGAACTGGCGCAATTGGAAACCCTGAGTTCCGGCAAATCGATCAACCTGTCGCGGCATATCGAAGTGGGCCAGAGCGCGGTGTTCCTGCGCTACTTCGCCGGCTGGGCGACCAAGATCGGCGGCCAGACAATGACCCCGTCGTTCCCTTCCATGGCGGGCGAGCAGTACAGCGCCTACACCCTGCGCGAGCCCGTGGGCGTGGTAGCGGCCATCGTGCCTTGGAACTTCTCGCTGATGATAGGCGTGTGGAAACTGGGCGCCGCGCTGACCACCGGCTGCACGGTGGTGCTCAAACCCAGCGAATACACACCGCTGTCCCTGTTGCGCCTGGCGGAACTGGCGATCGAGGCGGGAATTGCGCCGGGCGTGATCAACGTGGTCAACGGGCGCGGCCAGGTGGGCCAGCAGTTGATCGAACACCAGGCCGTGCGCAAGGTGTCGTTCACCGGTTCGGTGCCCACCGGCATCGCGGTGGGCAAGGCCGCCATGGCCGCCGACCTGACCCGCGTCACCCTGGAGCTGGGCGGCAAGAATGCCGCCGCGCTGCTGGCCGATGCCAATGTCGATGACGCCGTAGCGCGCTTCGTGCAATCGGCCTATGTGCACCAGGGCCAGGTGTGCGCGGCCCCCGAGCGTTTGTTCGTGCACCGTTCCATCGTCGAGCAGGTGACGCAGAAGATGGCGGCGATGTTGTCGCAGATGGTCATAGGCTCGCCTCTGGATGAACATGCTCAGTTCGGCCCGCTGTCGAACAAGCCGCACTTCGACAAGATCCTCGGCTTTTTCGACCGTGCCCTGCAGAGCAACCAGGTGGTATGCGGTGCGCGTGCCGTGGACCGTGCCGGTTACTACGTGGAACCGACGCTGATCATCGCCAACGGCAAGGATGATCCGCTGCTGCATGAGGAAACCTTCGGCCCAGTGGTATGCGTGCTGGCGTTCGACGATGAAGAAGAACTGGTCACCTTGATGAACGACAGCCCGTTCGGCCTCACAGCCAGTATCTGGACCAACGACTTGTCCAGGGCCTTGCGCCTGATCCCGCGAATCGAGGCGGGTACGGTGTGGGTCAACATGCACACATTTGTCGACCCGAGCGTGCCGTTTGGCGGGATGAAGGCGTCTGGCATGGGGCGTGAATTCGGCAGTGCGTTTATCGACGACTACACCGAGCTGAAATCCGTGATCATCCGCTATTGACCACATCGGATCTGTGGCGAGGGAGCCTGCTCCCACGCCGCAACCAGGCTCAGTGCCCGCGGCGCCGATAGCTACTGGGTGTCAGCCCCGTCTGCTTCTTGAACGTCTTGGAAAAATGCGCCGAATCAGCAAAGCCCCAATAGCTGCCGATATCGGTGATCGAGCGCTGTGCGCAAACGGGATCGCGAAGGTCCTGCGCGGCCTTCAACAGCCGCTCACGCAGAATATAGCGGCAGACGCTGTCGCCACTCGCCTCAAACAACCTGTAGAGCTGGCGGCTGGAGATGCCCAGCTCTTCGGCCAGCGACGCCGGCGACAGCCGGGGTGAGTCAAGCCGCTGCTGGATGACGGATTGCACTTCATGCAGCTGCCACCCAGGCGAATGGTCGCTCGCACGGTACTCCAACACCGAGGCCAGCAAGGCGACCAGCGCCCTTGGCAGACCATCACCATCCTGCGGGCAAGACCATTGGGCCAACTCACCCGCAGCGACCTGTCGTACCAGCGTGCCAAGCAGTTGGCCACACACCCCCGTGGTCGACAGCTTGCCGAAGCGGCTACGGTCCAGCCCCTTGAGCAACTCACACGGCAACGGGATCGACACATGGGCGAACAACCCCTTGGGGGTCATTTTCACCGCACCGGAAAAGTCCAGCAAAGCCAGGTCACCTGCGTGCAGTTCAAGCACCTTGTCGCCCAGCTCAATGACCATCGAGCCCTGCTGTTGCAACACAAGAAAACACCGGGCCGATGAGCTGCGCCCGCTTGAGCGAGCGGCCTTGGCAATCACACTGGCATTGCTGCGAATGTGGGCGACCGCCGTGGTGCCCACCAGCGTCTGTTGCATTTCCCCGATGAAAAGGCTCTGGCAATGGTCATAGCGCGTGTCGAAACGACCGCAGGTCGCGCGCACACATTCGTTCCAGATCGACAACGCTTGACCACGCATGGGTGTTCCCCCTCTTCACTCGCTCACAACCCGGACATCACGGCGGTACCCGAAGCCCGCATGCGTTGGAACGCCCACTGGGCTCTCAACACCGCCGCGCCATAGATGACCAGCACCGCCACCGAACAGGCGCCCGAGAACACCAACACCGCCGAGTAGCCGAATGCCTCGATCAGAAACCCACCGATGGCTGGCCCGAACGCCGCCCCCAGGGACAGGCACAGCGCGCCCAGCGCGACAAGCTTGCCCGACAGGTCGAACTCAGCCATGACGCCGAAGGTATAAGCCAGCACGAAGCCGATCGAAAAGAGAAAGCAAATAACGCCTACGACGTAGGTCGTCAGGGAAGAAAACTGCGCCAGTGCCACCAGACCCAGTAACTCGGCGAGGATAATCACGGCCACCGGCATGAAGCGTCCCACCCTCAAGCCGATCGCCGAGGCGATGAAGCCGCCGCCGGCATTGATCAGAAAACCCAGCGCCAGCACCATGCCGATGGTGTCGGAGGCCAAGCCGGTCTTTTTGCCCATAAGCTCCAGGAACGCCCACACCGACATGATGCCGGTCAGGAAAACCAGGCTGGCCACCAGGCTCAACCATACGATGGTGCGACTCTCGGCGCTGGCAATCCGCACGGCGGTACCGGACGCTTCCAGGTGTCGCTCGCTACGGCGCGGCACCCAAGGCAGCGGAAGGATACCCATCACCACCATGGCAATGGCGATGGTGATCAGCATGCCTTCAAAGCCCCACACCGGCGCCACCGCCACGGGTAGCACGATGAGCAGGAAGGCGCCCGGCACGGTCTCGATACCTAGCTTGAAACCAAACGCTCGTTCAGGCTGCGAACTGTCACCGAAGATCGTCATCGCCAGGGCGTACAAGGCCCCGGTACCGGCGCCCGCCAGAGCCATGATCGCCAGCAGCGCTTCATAGGAAGGATCGCGCAGCACAAACACGAGCGCGCCCACCACCAGCGCCGACGACAGTGCCGATATGACTCGCCAACTGAGCCGGTGAATCCACAGCAGGGACGCCAGCCCGAATGCGCCAAACCCCAGGTTCATGGCCATGGCCAGGTTGCCCAGTTGGTGCTCGCCGAGCCCGAAACGCTCGGCAAACGCGCCAAACAGCACAGGTAGCACGTTCAATAACAAGGCACCTGCACCCGAAACCAAGCCTGCACACACATAGACGGAGGTTGTATCGATCGGATTTATTTTTGTAGTTTTCATTTGAATATCCTGGCTTTTTTAACTGCGGCTCACGTTTGCTTAACGACGGCCGTCACGGCAACCGCCCGGGCAGGTGTGCGAAGGGTCACGCAATAAGCGACCAACGAGCCCATCCCGCAACACCCCACCACCCAACACATCGGCCAGGCGCTGCCATCAGCCAAATGGCTGACCCACAGGCTGGCCAACGCCCCTGTGGCGAATTGCACCGAAACCCCCAGCGCCACGCTCGCACCGGCCTGGCGCGGAAACAGCATCATCAGGCTGGCCATGCAATTGGCGCCGATCAAACCGGTCACGCCCATGTACAGCACCATGCAACACACGATGCTCGTCAGCCCGCCCCATTCGGTATACCCGACCAGCATCAGCGCCAACCCTGCCCCGCTCACCAGCACCGCCCCCACGCCGAGCATGCGTTGCGGCCCAAAACGGCCCACCCAACGCGCGTTGATAAAGGTCACCAGGATGATGCCGAGGATGTTCAGGGCGAACAATGCGCTGAACACCCGTGGCGAGACACCGAAATACACGACGTACACAAAAGGCGAAGCAGTGATGAAGGCGAACATGCCGCCAAACCCCAGGGACATGCACAGGATCAGCGCCATCGCCCTGGGTTGTCGGGCGATGGTCAGGTAGGCCGCGAAGGCCGCCCCAACGGACGCCCCGCGATCCTGCGCCGGCAGACTTTCCTTCAGGGTCAGGGCCACCAGCAGCAGGCACAGGCTGGACAGGATGAACAAGGTGGCAAAGATCGTGCGCCAACCCTGGATCAACACCAGCCAAGTGCCGATCATCGGCGCGACCAGTGTCGCCATCATCGTCAGAACGTGCATCCACGACAGCACTTTGGCTGCCTCCGCCAGGCCTACCCTGTCCCGGGCGACGGCGCGCGCCAGCACCAGCGCACCCGCGCCGCCGAGCGCCTGGAAAAAGCGCCAGGCAATCAGTTGCTCGACGCTACCGGCAAACTGGCAACCCAGGGTCGCAGCCGCGTACAGCACCAGGCTGCCGAGCAGCAACGGGCGACGGCCGTAGCGGTCGGACAACGGACCGTAGCACAACATGCCCAGGCACAGCCCGGCGAGAAACGCGCTGATGGTGTGTTGCACCTGCGCGGTGCTGGTCGTCAGGTCCTCGGCGATTTGCGGGAAGCTGGGCAGGTAAGTATCAATCGAAAATGGCCCGAAGGCCGTCAGGGATGAGAGCAGCACAATCAAGCGCGCCCGCGGTTTCATCGGCCGGGGATCGCGAGGCTGTCAAGAAATGCGGTGACCAGCCGGTTGAACGTCTCACCCTGGTCGTCATGCACATAGTGGCTGGCGTCCGCGACTTCGGCCGTGCGCACGTGCGCATTGCTGTCGCGCATGGCTTGCAGCGTCGCCGCCAGCAGAAAGTCCGAGCGCATACCGCGAATGAACAACGTCGGACAATCCAGGGCGCGTACCGCCGGCCACAGATCGGTAGGCTCAATGCTCAGGCGTGCCTCGGCGATGCCTTGTTGATCGTGGCGCCAGGTGATCGCACCCGCGCTGTCCTTCATCGAGTGCGCCAGCCGCGACGCCAGGCCCTGCGCCGACAAGCCAGGACGCGACGCCTGCCAGAACGCACGGGCGGCGTCCCAGTTGTCGAAACGCAACGGGGTCTGGTTCATCTCGCGGCGAATGCGCGCCGCACCGTCGCCCTGGCTGGAGGAACCTGGCCCGATGTCTTCGATGATCAGGCCAATCAAGCGCCCCGGGTGCTGCCGTGCGTATTCCAATGCGTTGGCGCCCCCCAGCGAGTGACCCAGCAACACGAACCGCTGCAAGCCGACATAGGCGACAAAGTCCTGCAAGTCTTCCACATAGGACTGCGTGTGATAACTGGCGGCCGGTGCCCAGTCACTCAGCCCGCGTCCGCGCTGGTCCAGGGCATAGATGCAATAGCCATCGCCCAGCGCTTCTACCAGCGACTCCCAGGTTTGGGCATAAGCACGCAAACCATGCAGCAGTACCAAGGGCACGCCGCCCGGCTTGCCCCAGCGTAGAAAATGCAGACGCAAGCCTGCGCGATTGGTGAAAAAAATGCTGTCTGGGGACATTGCCTGGCTCCGCCGCTCAGTAAAGGAGAAACACCGTTTTTCTGGGACTGTCGCGGTGCATGCGACCTAGAAACGATCAAACCGATAAGGGCTCGGGTCGATGATCGGGGTATGCCCACTGACCATATCGGCGGCCAAGTGGCCGGCCGCCGGCGAGGTACCGAAGCCATGCCCGGAGAAACCGGTGGCCACGGTCAGGCCCGGGATTTGCGCGACCGGCCCGATCACCGGGTTCGAATCCGGCGTCACATCGATCGTGCCCGCCCAGGCCTGGGCAATCCTGGCTTGTTCGAACACCGGCCAGGCCGCCTTGAGGTTGTTCATCGCGTCGTTATTGAGACGCGGGTTGGCCGCCGGGTCCTGTACGCGCACGCGTTCGAAGGGGCTGACACTGTCGGCCGACCAACGTCGCGAAAGCGCCAGGTCATTGAAGAAATACTTGCCCAGTGACACGTTCAATACGCTGCGCTGCGCGCGAAATTGCGGCATATATTGCTTGGCCAGCAACAGGTGATCGAGGGTCAGGAAAGCATCCAGTTTACCGCGCTGGGTAATGATGAAGCCGCCGTCCTTGTGCTTGCGAAACGAAAAGTCCGGCGCGCCCACGGCAATCTCGGTGGGGCCCAGCATCGGATGGGTGCGCAACACCGAACAGGTCAAGGCCAGGGTCGGCAACGAGACCCCGAGGTTGCCCAGGAATCGCCGCGACCACATGCCGCCAGCCAGTAACACCTGGTCGCAGCGGATCTCGCCTTTTTCAGTGACCACGCCGCTGACCTTGCCGGCGGACATCTGCAGCGTGCGCACCGCACACTGCTCGATGATCACCACGCCGAGGGCCATGGCGGCCTTGGCGATCGCGCTGCTGGCCAGGGTCGGTTCGGCGCGCGCGTCGGATGGTGTGTAGATGCCGCCGGCCCACTCACCCGCGCCACCCGGCACCATCTGTGCGATTTCGCGGTTGCTCAGCAACTGCGAATCCAGTGACAGGTGCTCGACCGATTTGAGCCAACTTTCATGCATCGCCATTTGCGCCTCGTTGCGGGCGACGAACATGATGCCTTCCTGGCGATAACCCACATCCGCACCGATGCGCTCAGGCATTTGCGCCCATAAGCGGTCAGCGGCCAGGGCCAGCGGAATATCGTGAGCGTGGCGACTGGTCTTGCGTACCCAGCCCAGGTTGCGTGAAGACTGCTCGCCGGCGATACGGCCTTTTTCCAGGACCACCACCGGGATATTGCGTTCGGCCAGTGTCAGTGCGGCAGTCAAGCCGATGATGCCGCCGCCGATGATGACGACGGCGGTCGTGGAGGGAAATTCGGTGGACGTATTCACGGGCGCAATAGTCGGGGCCATGATCAAGACTCGCAAAACTATAGAGGTCGACCGCGCGAGGGCGCGGCCGCAGGATGGGTTATTGCGACAGGCGAATCACTTCGACCTGGGCCTTGGAGGCGTTGCGATACGCCGTCACTTCCAGCTCCACCTTGTAAACCGTCGAACCCAACGGCGGGCAGGTGACGGTACTGGCCGGGTCGACACCACGGAATTTTTCGCCGATCAGGCCCATCACCGCCGGCACGTCCTTGGGGTCCTGAATAAATACCCGCGAGCACACCACATCGGCCAGGCTTGCATCGACGGCGGCCAGCGCGGTTTCGATGTTGGCGAACACCTGGTGCGTCTGCTCGAGGATGTCCTCCGGGATCAGTTTGGTCTGCGGGTTGCGCCCGGCGGTATTGGACACATAGATCCAGTTGTCCACCACTACAAGGCGCGAATAGCTGGCTTGGTCTTCAAAGGGTGAGCCGGTCTTGAGCTTGATGATTTTGGTCATGTCGTAAGTCTCGTCAGTGGGTTAAAGGATGGCTTAGCGCAGGACGGGGGTTTCCCACAGGTTGAGCTTCACGCCGATGCCTTTTTCCACGGCATTGCGATACACCACGGTGCCCCAGGCCACGTCTTCCACAGGCATGCCGCCCACCGACATGATGATGATCTCTTCATCGTTGCGACGGCCCTGGGCATCACCGGCGACGATCTTGCCGATGTCTTCGAGCTCTTCGGGCTGCATCGTGCCTTCGGCGATCATGTCCATGAACCGCACGCCGATCACCGGCACGCAGTGGTGCGCAGGCTTGGGCAACTCTTCGAACCAGGCTTCGTAGAGACCGGTGTTGTCCAGCACCTTGCGCACGTCGGCGCGTTCCATCCCCTCGTCCAACGAGCAGGATGCCGGCATGGCCATGAAGCAACCCGGCTTGACCCACTCGCGCTTCACAATTGGGTAGTTTGAGGGGTCGCCTGTCTCACCGGAGCTACAATAAGTAACAAGGTCGGAACCACGGACCACTTCTTCGAGGCTGTCGACCACGGTGATCGTGGTCACCTGTGGGTAGGTGTCCTTCACCCAGCCAATAAAATCATTCAGGCTTTTCTCGCCACGTCCCTTGATCTTCAAGGTATCGATCTGCGGGCAAACGGCGAGGAATGCGGCGAGCGTGGTCTTGCCCATCACGCCGGGGCCGAGCAGGCCGACCACCTTCGAGTCCTTGCGTGCCAAGTGGCGCGCGCCCACGCCGGGAATCGCGCCGGTGCGGTAGGCCGACAGCAGGTTGGCAGACATATGCGCCAACGGTGCGCCGGTGTCGGGATCGTTGAGGGTGAACATCAGGATCGAACGTGGCAGGCCTTTTTCGCGGTTGGCAATATTGGAGCCATACCATTTGACGCCTGCGGTGCAGAAGCTGCCGCCCAGGTAGGCCGGCATCGCCATCATGCGGCGGTCAGCGGTGGGCTTAGGCATGTTCGGGAAAGGCGAATCCTTCGGAAACACCACCATCGCGCCGTGAGAATCGTTGTTTGGCCCCGCCATGCGGTAGTCGCCGCTATAGAGCAGGCCGAACATCTCTTCCATGGTATTCACACAGGCAAGCATGTCGGTTACGCCTGCGCGGATCATGTCCTGCTCGGACAGATAGATGAAGTCAATTTTTGTGGTAGTGGACATTATTATTCTCGACTGAAGATGAAGTCGCTGCGGTAGGCACTGCTCCCACGCTATCGAGGTCGAGTATCAGTGAGTGTTTCATGGCGGTATTGTAAATTTCGGACATCAAGGTTCGTCCCCGCCCGCAGAGTTGGCGCGATAAATGCGTGAATATTCCCGCATATACCACGTCAAGGTCCGGCCATGCCCAACCTGTGTTCACCGCCGCTGCGGCAAACCGCTTACGAACAACCCTGGTTCGTACTCAACTCTTCACGGTATTCGGTAATGCCTTCCGAGCACCCGGCGATTTCGCATTTCTACGCCTTCGATGTCGCTCACTCGGCTGATCTGCTGGCGGTGCCGGACGGCTGCGTGGATATCGTTTTCGACTGTGACGCCACGCGCCCAAGTGTGAGGATTTGTGGTACCCCGCTGGAGGCGCAGCAGGTCGAACTGCTGCAGGGTCACCATTACTTCGGCGTGCGCTTTGCGCCGGGGGTTATCCCAGGTTTCATCAACGTCGTGGCCGAGGACCTGACCGAACAGGAATGGGATCTGCTGGAAGTATCGACGTTTGCCCAGCGCATTTTCGAAAGCATCGTCCAAGCCCCACAGTTGCAGGAGCAGATAAAGCTGTTCAGCGATTACCTGGCCCCGCGCCTTATCGGCCGAAGCTCGAAACTCACGACCATGGTCATCCAACAGGCGCTTGCACATCGCGGTGACCTGCGTATCCAGCAACTGGAAGAACTCAGCGGGTACACCAGCCGCACGATTCATCGCCAGTTCAGCCAGGACACCGGCCTGTCGCCCAAGACGTTCTGCCGGATCATTCGCTGCCAGGCGGCGCTGGAAACCCTGAACACCCGGCACGACGTGTCGTTTTCAGACCTGGCCCTGGACCTGGGCTTTTCCGATCAGTCGCATTTCCTGCGCGACTTCAAGAAGCTGGTCAGTACGACGCCCTGCGATTACCAGCGCCGAATGCTGCAGAGCGCCTACGCCGAGCGCATCCGCGTCGCCTGAGTGCCCTCCCCCCCGTTCCGCGAAAAATTAATTCCCCTCTCCATCATTTCTCCATAAAACCTTCGCCGAACGTGCATGCTTGCGGTGCATTATTCAATCCGTTGCTGAAAAACCGTGCACCCACCGAGCAAACCATGACTGAACCACTCCTTGCATCGCTCTCTAACCAGGCGCTGGTGCTGATCGCCGAAGACGAGCCGGAAATCGCCGACATCCTCACGGCCTACCTCAAGCGTGCGGGTTTTCGTACCGCCCATGCGCAGGATGGGCGTCGTGCGCTCGAACTGCATCAACTGCTCAAGCCGGACCTGGTGCTGCTCGATGTGATGATGCCCAAGCTGGATGGCTGGATGGTGCTGGCGGAGTTGCGTCATCGCGGTATCACCCCGGTGATCATGCTGACTGCACACGACCAGGACATGGACAAACTCATGGGCCTGCGCATTGGTGCGGACGACTACATCGTCAAACCCTTCAACCCGGCAGAAGTCATCGCCAGGATCCAGGCCGTGCTGCGCCGCTGCAGCGATCAAGGCCATGGCGCCGACCACCGCGTACTGCGCGTCGACGCCTTTGAAATCGACATCGACAGCCATGAGGTGAACGTACACATCGGCACGCAAAAACAACCATTGCACCTGACGGTGACCGAATTCAAGTTGCTCGCACAGTTGGCCAAGGCGCCGCGCCGCGTGTTCAGTCGTGCCGAACTGCTGGTGCTCTGCTCGCCGGAGAGCGACAGCCTGGAGCGGACCGTCGACAGCCATATCAGCAAGTTGCGTCGCAAGATCGAAGACCTTGGCCTGCACGGCGTACCGGCCAGCATCCGCGGCGTGGGCTACCGGTTCGGGAGCCAGGCATGAAAGTGGCCAACAGTTTGAGCCGGCAGATTATCGTGTCGATGTCGGCCGTGGTGATGTGTGTGATCGCCCTAGCGCTGGTCGGGTCCTACATCTTCTATGCATTGCTCTGGACCTTTTCGCCGCCGGCGGAGTTGGAGATGCAGTCGGATGAGTGGCTGCCCAGCGGCGTGGAGTGGGTGTGGATGGGCTTGATCACCTGCGTCAGCCTGGGCGTCGGCGTGGCGGTGGCCGTCAAATTGTCCAAACGTATTCTGACGCCGCTTAACTCGGTAGCCGTGAGCCTGCGCAGCCTGGCCGACGGTGACCTGGATGCCCGCGCCGTGGCGCCTGATCTTTCCCTGGGCGAAGCTGCCCTGTTGGTGGATGACTTCAATAGCATGGCGAACCGATTGAAACGCATGGCCGAGGAACAAGCCTTCTGGAACGCCGCGATTGCCCATGAACTACGTACCCCGCTGACCATCCTGCGCGGTCGCTTGCAGGGACTGGCCGAGGGTGTATTCGAGCCGGACACCGCGCAGTTCTACAGCCTCTTGGGCCAGGTCGAAGGCTTGACCCGCCTGGTCGAAGACCTTCGCGTGGTGGGCATGGGCGACAACGGTCACCTGGAATTGGCGCTCAAGGAGGTGGTGCTGGCCGATGCATTGGAGGCTGAAGCGCGCTTGTTCGAGCCCAGCCTGAACAGCGCCGGTTTTGCCCTGCAATTAAACCTGCGCAAGGGCCCGGTGTACTGCGACCCCGATCGCATCTGCCAGGCTTTGCTCGCGCTGCTGGACAATATTTGCCAACACGCCACACCGGGCACCGTCAGCATTGAACTGGGCGGTGACGAGCGAGGCCACTTCCTGAGGGTCACAGATGAGGGCCCGGGGGTCGACGCAGCATTCACCCCACACATTTTCGATGCGTTTCAGCGTGGCGAAAGCTCACGCTCGCGTGCCCTGGGCGGCAGTGGCCTGGGCCTGGCCGTGGTGCGGGCAATTGCCCTCGCCCATGGCGGCGCAGTGACCTGTCGAACGGCGATAAACAGCGGCACGGTGTTTGAGCTGAGTTGGCCATGCGGCGCCTTGTTTACTACTCAAGCCTGACAACCAATAAACAATTAGTACCAACTAAGGTGATGGCATGCGTCTCTCTATTGGCCTGTTCAAGAGAGCAAGAAAGTATCGCCACTTTGCCTTACTGGACATACACGGACGTTGCGTTGCTTTCATGAGTTGCGAAGGGATTCCTACCAGGGGTGAATGGGTGGAAGTCAACGAAGTCAATCTCGCCTGGCTCAGCCAAACGCTGCCAAGCCAGGAGCGCCGGGGCAGCGAATAGCCGTATCGCCTGCCGCCTGGCTCTGATGTTTAACGTTATTACGTGGATAACTGTTATGCCGACACAGCATTCAGCTCGGAACACTATCGACCTTAAACAAGTGGAAGCGTCACTGACGCTCTACACGTTTAAATTGAGAAAGTTGCAACGTTTCTGGATTCCCCTGCAGAAGTACGCGCCGCGGTGTGTATTGGCGTTGTGGCTGATCGGCGTGGGCGTTTCTTTAGTGACGCTGTCGTATTACCACTGGCTGGTCATCGCACCCGCTATTTGTATGTTGATCACCGTAGAAATCATTATCGAAGAAGTACAGATCGATCTTTTATTGATGACCGATGAAGCGCGATATTTGCTCGATGTCACCCGTGGCATCTATCAGCGAACTACGCGCGCCGCAGGTGCCCCATGCAGCCCGTAACGCCGCCGATTCTGCTCGAAGAGAGTAAAAGACTGGGGCAGCAATCCGCCAGCCAGACCCTCAAGGCGATCGCCAAAGCCTATCCCGGCAAACTGTTCGGCACCTTGTCGCTGGTTGCGTTGGAGAATGCTTTGCTGCTGGCCTACCCGTTGTTCGCCGGGTTTGCCGTCGACTCGATCATCCGTGGCGATGTCGGCAGTGCCGTGTGGTACGCCGCCGTAGTCCTCGGTTTCTGGGTGGTCGGCGCGGCTCGCCGGGCCGTGGATACGCGCACGTTCACGCGCATCTATGCCGACCTCGCGGTGCCAGTAATTCTCAACCAGCGCCTGCAACGCCACAGCACCTCCAGGGCGGCGGCGCGAGTGGTACTGGCGCGGGATTTCGTCGATTTTTTCGAAAAGCATGTGCCCACCATAGCCACTGCGCTGGTGTCGGTTGTCGGCGCAGCGGGCATGCTGTTGGTGATCGAGCCCTGGGTCGGCCTGGCCTGCCTGCTCGCACTGCTGCTGTGCGTTACCCTCATGCCGGGCTTCGCACGGCGCAACCAGCGCTTGCATGAACGCTTGAACAATCGCCTGGAAAAGGAAATCGGCCTGGTGGAAAAAGTCGGCGCCAACACCCTGCGCCGTCACTACCACGTGCTGTCGCGATTGCGAATCGGGTTGTCCGACCGCGAGGCCCTCGCCTTCCTGTCCATCGGCTTGCTGGCGGCATTGCTGTTCGTGGTTGCCATCAGCCAATTGGCCTTGGCGCCGGAGGTAAAGGCCGGGCATATCTATGCGGTGATGACCTACTTGTGGACCTTCGTCAGTTGCCTGGATGAAGCGCCGTCGACGATCGACCAACTGGCGCGGCTCAAGGATATCGGCAAGCGCGTGGACCCGGGGCTGGCGTGAGGCCGTGACAGGTGGGCGATGCACTTTGCGCCGATGTGTGTTTCCTTGCGTCATCCTGGCAACGTTGAAGATCCACCCGCATTGGCACGCGCTTTGTCGTGTCAGTATGACGCTCGGCGTGTTTCGGACGGCGATTCACCGAACAGCTCACGGTAATGCGTGGCGAAATGGCTCAGGTGAAAAAAACCCATGGCCACGGCGATCTCACCGATGTTTTTCTCGCTCGCAGGGGTTGCGATCAACTGTCGCCTGACGGCGTTGAGTCGCAAATTGCGCAGGTATTCGACCGGTCGCATATCGGTGACGGCCTGGAAACTATTTTGCAGGGTCCTGCGACTGACGTGCAGCTGTTCACACAGATCAAGAATGCTCAACGGCGTATCGCCGCTGGCAATGATCAATTCCTGGCTGCGCCTGACCAGGTAGGCACTGACGGCGAAATTGCCACGCCGGCAGCGCACCTCGTCGCTGGCATGGCTGAACAGATCGAGGAACGCGCCAAGCAATTCGTCTTCCAGCATCTTTTCCGAGGCCGGGCTTATAGCGCCTGCATGTTCCAAAAAGTGACGAAACAGCGGGTGGATGCGCTGGCGAATGCGCAACAGTAACGTTTCATCCACGCTGAGCGCAGACACGCTGGTCAGGCGTTTGAGCTGATCGTTGGATAGTTCGAAGGCGGCCAGTTTGGCAAAGCGCACGGCATCGACATTGAGTGCGAAAAAGTGCGTGCCTTGCGGCGCATGCAACACGAACTCTTCGCCGTCACGCAACAGCACCACGCTTTGCGCGCTCACCTGCTGGCCTTGAACCACCGGCGGGCTGCCCAGTGACATGGCCGCACACAAGCGCCCCTTGGGCGAGCGGCCATGCTGCACCACGCGCTTGTCCAGCACCTCCTGGAAGATCTGGAAACGATCGCCGGACAACTGCCACAGTTCGCTGGTCAGGCAACCACGACCGAGTTGGTCATACACCTGCTGCCAGCCCTGGATCGAGCCGGCGTGCTGTTGAGAGTCATTGAAGGTACGGACTTCGGCGAGCATATGCGTCATTCCTCGGCGGCCAGATTGTTGTTTTTGGCCTGAAGGCGGGCTCAGTCATCCATAACAGTCGCTGGCGATTGCGCAGGCACGAGGCCTGGGTGGAAATCCAAAGCCAGTTCCGTGCCAAGCATGCGCAAACGATAAGCGCCCGGTCGTATATCCAGCGGTGCCAGCAATGCACCGGACAACACGATCTGCCCGGCGTCCACGGGATAACCGTCCGCCAACAGACGCCGCACCAGCCAGCACAGGTTGAACAGAGGGTTGTCTTCGCGCGTCTGGGTATCACCGCTGCCGAGCAATGCGCCGTCATGCTCCAGGCGATACTCCACGCACGCATGCCGCACCGCATCGAACGACACGCGCGGCCCGACACAGTAAAGCCCTGCGGCGGCGTTATCGGCCAGGAACGCACCCAGCCCGAAAGCCCAGCCCTGCCAGCGGCAGTCGGCGATTTCGAAGGCCGGGGCCACCTCGGCAATTGCCGCCAGAATCTCCTCGTCAGGGTAATCGCCTGGCGCCAGGGGCCGCCCGAACACCAGCGCCAGTTCAACCTCAAGCTTGGGCTGGATCAGCCGCTCGAACGACACCGCGCTGCCCGGCTCGACCGCCATGGCCGACGTGAGCGCGCCATACACCGGTTCGTCGAGGCCAAAACGCGCCTGCGCCGCCCGGCCGGCAAAGGCCACCTTCCAACCACTCAGGCGCTCGCCACCTGCCAGGCGCTGGGCCAAGCCCTGGCGCAACAGGGAGTAACCTTGCTGCTTGTCCAGTGCCTCGGGCGGCAACGGTGCGATGGCCCGGGCGCTATGCCCGGCCTCGTGCAGTTGGTCGAGCAACTCGTCAGCGCCACTCATGACAGTTGCTCCGCCAGCTTGCGCAGCACGCCGTCAAGCCGCTCAGGCGTGGTGATGGCGGCGACGAAGCGGTCCGGACGCACCACGACGATGCAGTCGCGCACCTTGGAGAACCATTCGCCCAGGCGGTTATCCACATCCTCCACACTCAAGGCATCATTGGCTTTCAACGGCTGGTTCCGCCCGACGCCGCTGCGCGAACGATTGACCTGGATGAAACGTGTATCCCAGCGCGTCCAATACTCGGCCATCGCCTCACTGAGATGCTCACGCGGGTTCACGCGATACCCCAGCACGGCATAACCATTGCCGAGCACCTCGTCCAGGCGCCGCCGCTGGCCCTGGTCGTCTTCGATGTTCGGCTGGATGAACAACTGCCCGACCAGATCGTCATCACGCAACTCGGCCCGCTCGTGATAAACCAAGCCCTTGGTGATGGTGGCCTTGGGTTTGAACTTGAATTCCAGCAAGTGCGAGCGCAGGTTATCCACGCTGTTCACCGCTTGGAACAGCCAGTCGCGCACGCCAGCCATCAGCGGGTTAGTCAAGCCGAGTACCGCCCCCATGTTGTCGGCCAGAGCCACCAGTTCGGTCGCGTGACCACGCCGCTCCTGGTCGTAGGTAGCGAGGATCGACGGCGCCGCGCGGCCCTGGATGATCGCTGCCAGTTTCCAGGCCACGTTGGCCACGTCGCGCAGGCCCGAGTTGAGACCCTGCCCGGCCCACGGCGGGGAGATATGCGCGGCGTCGCCCACCAGTGCCACACGCCCTTCGACAAAGCGCGCCGCGACCCGCGAGTGGTGGGTATAGGCACGAATACGGATGATGTTGAGGTTGTTCACGGCATCGCCGATATGCCCGTGGATCAGTTTGCGAATCGTCGCCTCTTCGCACATTTTCGCTTCGTCCTCGCCCTCCATCAGCATGAATTCCCAGCGTCGCTGCTGGTAAGGCAGGTAGATGCACACGAAGGGCCGCTGCGGGTCGGCATGCAGCGCTGTGTAGGGCGCATCAAGTGTGTCGTTGGCGGTGTCGACCACCACCCATTTGCGCGGATGGGTCAGCCCAAGCAGTTCGATGCCGAGCTTTTTGCGCACGGTGGAGCGTCCGCCGTCGGCACCGATCACATAGTCGGCCTGAAGCTGGTAGATCTCGCCTTCGGCATCGCGCACCTGCAGGGTCACACCCTCGGCATCCTGCTCGAGTTCCAGCAATTCGTGGCCCTGACGCAGCTCAACGCTGGCATGCTGGCCGAGGTGTTCACGCAGGGTACCTTCGAGCAACTGCTGCATGAAGATATTGCGCATCGGCCAGCCGTACTGCGCGGCACTCGGCTTGACCTCGGCGAAACACACACCGCGTGCGTTGTAATAGCGCAGCGGCACGTCACAGATCATGTCGCGCACCGCCAGCTCGGCGATGCCGATTCCCTGCAGCACACGCAACGCCTCATCGTCCATGCCCACTGCACGAGGATAAGGCAGGATGCCGTCGGCCAGCTCAAGGACGACGCAGTCGACACCGTACATTCCCATATAGTGCGCGGCCGTAATGCCGTTGGGGCCACCGCCCACGATGACAACTTGGGTCTTCTCCTGCTTCATCGCTATTCACCGCTTTTCTTGTTGTGGTTTGGGTCCAGCACCGCTTGATCCTGCGCGCTTATCAGTGCAGACCGTCAAGGCCCTTTACGTCTTCGGCTTTGAGCCCGCCCAACCGCGCATGCAGGCGTCCGCGCGTGGCGAAGGCCCAGATCACGACGATCTCATCCGGCGAAGGGCCGTCGCCGAAGGTCACCGAGAAACTGTCGTAGTGCGAGCGCACGTACAGGGCGTCCTTGTGCGCCAGCGGCACGTCGATGGTCGAACCTGGGCCACCCCGCTTGCCGGTGGAGGGCACCCACGACTTGCCACCGCCCAGGGCGACGCGGATCGGATCGGCGGCCGGGTTGGTCAGGAACGCATTGCCGTGCTCGTACTCGCCTGCGCTGCCCACCAGGATGGCCTTGCCGTAACTTTCAATCTGACGCGAACCGGCCAGGGCCTGGATGCGCCGGCCGAACTCTTCACCCAGCAGCGGCGACGGCTCGATCAATTGCGAAAGGTCTTCACTGTAACGGCCGGCATACGGGTTGGCGATCACTGCAGCGACGGCGTATTTGAACACCGGCTCGCCATCGGCCAACTGGCCGGTTTCATTGGCCAGGGTCTCTTCAACGAAGCTGTACCATTTGCGGATGTGATAGCTGGCGAAATTTGCGGTTTTCATCGGGGCTGCCTCTGTTCAAAGGGGGTCGAGTGGGTCAAGCGTGATGTTGCGACTCGGCGCACCGGCGGCCTTGAAGCGGGCCTTACCGCACGCATCGTCATGCTCGGTTTCGAGAAAAAACTCCATGCGATTGCAATCGGGATCGTTGAAATACAGGCCGTTGCCGATTTCATGATCGGTAATTTTCACCACCTCCACTCCCTTCTTCAGCAACATGCCGTAGAGCTGGCGCAAGGTGGTCATGTCACCGGCGATTTCCAATCCGTAGTGCTGCAGCCCCAGCCCGCCCTGGTGGGCGCCGGGTTCTGCGCGAATCAACGCGATGTCGTGATGCTTGGTGCCAAACGCCATCATCACCCAGCTCTCGCCACGGGCACTTTCGTGCATGCCCAGAATGTCGGCATACCAGCGCGCCGACACATCAGGATCACTCACCCAGAGCGATAAGTGAGTTCGAAGGATTTCGACTTTCATCACTGTTTACCTCAGTTTTTCTTGACGATGGATTGATGCCCGGCCTTGATTTGCGCCACGGCAGGCGTCCATAGCACGTCGGCGATCTCGCTGAATTCGCGCCAGTGCTTCTGCCAGCCATCACCGCCGTTGTCGGACGTAAACAAGTGCCCATACTTGGTGCCCGCCACCATCTGGCGCGGGTTGGCCGGGTTGAAGGCAATGGCCCAGACGCAGGAATTGGGCTGCTGCGGTAACGGCAGCACGTTCCAGCTGAGGGCGGCATCATGGGAGACGAGGATCTTGCTGGTGGTGCCCGGCGTACCATCGGAAATGCTCAGGTACAGCTCGTCTTGAGTGCCCAGTGGCGCATTCATGGCACGCAGGTAGTACAGGCCGAAGGCTTCGCGACCGATAATGCCGGTCCAGGTCAGACCCTCGTCCAGGCTGCGGTAGACCGCATTCACGCAGACCACCACGATGACTTTCTTGCCGTGATTGGGCAGTACCACAATGTTGTGGATGTCCGAGTTGTAGTCCCACAGCAGTCGGTCATCGACGCGGGTCCAACTGTCGCCGCCATCGCGCGAATGGAACAGGCCACCCTCTTCCAGGCCAAACCACAGCTGATTGCGGTCGGTGGGGTCATAGGCGAAGGCCAGCAGGCGTGGGCGGCTGACACCGTCGCAGAACTCCGGAATCTCAACCGGGGCACGGTCCCAGCTCAGGCCGGCGTCGAGGGTGCGCCATAACACGGCGCGCGATGGCGCACCGGTGCCAACAAAAATCCGTTTGGCGTCCTGCGGGTCGACGGCGACTTTCCACACCGTCTCGCCGTTGAACGGCGAATCGACGCGCTGCCAATGGCCACCGGTGTCGCGGCTGATGCACAAGCCCACGTCCGTGCCGGCGTAGATCACTTCGGGTGCGTCGGGATGCACGCTCAGGGATCGGGTGATTGCATCGAACTCAAGGTCTTGTCCCAGGCCCAGGCGATGCCAGGTACGGCCATCGTCGGCACTGCGGATCACTGCTTGACCCACGGTGGCGACTAAAAGGGTTCCGTTACTCATCACAGATGCTCCTCAGATGTAGATACCACGGGTCAAGCCACCGTCGATGCCGATGGATTCGCCCGTTACCGCAGCCGCTTTTGGCGACGCCAGGAAACCGATCAACCAGCCCATTTCAATGGGGGCGAGGGTGCGACGAATCGGGGTCGCATCGATGTAGGCCTGCTCAACCTGTTCCGACGTTTTGCCTTGCTTGACCGCTTCGCGCTCGTACAGCTCCTGGATATGCGGGGTGTCCACCACGCCAGGGTGAATCAGGTTGACCGTGATGCCCGAGGGGCCGAGCTGGTCGGACAGGGTCTTGGTCATGTGGGCGATGGCCAGGTTGCGCATGCCCGACAGCACTTTGCTGCTACGCCCGGTGAGGCCGCCGATGTTGATGATGCGACCGAAGCCGCCCGCCTTCATGTGCGGAGTCACGGCCTTGGCGCACCGGAAGTAGCCGATCACCTTGGTGTTGAGGTCCGACAGCAACTCATCGTCGCCGGCGTGTTCGATGTCATTGCGCACCACGCCGGACGGCGCCGCAGCACCGTTGACCAGGATGTCGATGCGGCCGAAATGCTTGTGCGCCGCCTCGACCATCTCCGACACGGCCTTCATGTCATTGGTGTCACAGAACAGCGGCAGCACTTCATTGCCGGTCTGTGCGCTGATCTCTTCGGCCGCCAGCTGCAGGAACGCCATGCGCCGTGCGCAGATCACCACCTTGCAGCCTTCCTCGGAGAGAAAACGTGCGACTTCCTTGCCGATGCCCATACCGCCACCGGTGACAATGGCCACGCGGCCTTTCAATTCCAGATCCATAGCAATTACCTCTTGTGATTATTCAGTTCAGGCCAGATCGACAAACACACTCTTGGT
>Ga0207713_1000172_pt1 | contig 93987 bp, 77 predicted proteins | sample KBSS64metaG_FD_184404 | JGI IMG/M metagenome (GOLD analysis project Ga0207713, IMG submission 184404) | Switchgrass rhizosphere microbial communities from Kellogg Biological Station, Michigan, USA - KBS S6-4 metaG (SPAdes) (version 2) | ecosystem: Host-associated > Plants > Roots > Rhizosphere >...
TTGCCGTCTATGAGGAAGGCACGCTCACGCGTGCCGCCGAGCGCGAAGCGATTGCCGTCTCCGCCGCGAGCAAGCGCCTGCTCGAACTCGAACAGGCCGTGGGCGCCACATTGTTCAAGCGCAACGCGCGCGGCATGACGCTCACGCCGGCCGGCGAAACGCTGCTGCATCACGCGCGCCGCGTCATGCGCGACATCGAAAATATCGGCATCGAACTGGCCGGCCATGCGAGCGGCGTGCGCGGCTATGTGCGGATGATGGCCAATCTGTCGGCGATCGTCGAATTCCTGCCCGAGGACTTGCGCGCGTTCCAGTTGCAGCACGAGCGCGTCAAGCTCGACCTCGAAGAGCGGCCGAGCGGCGGCGTGGTCGAAGCGGTCGACGACAGCCTCGCGGACCTCGGCATCTGTTCCGGCGACGCCGACACGCGCGATCTGCACGTCGTGCACTATCGGCGCGATTCGCTGGTGCTCGTGACGCGCGACGACCATCCGTTGGCCGCGCGCGCCAGCGTCGCGTTCGCCGAAACGCTGGACGGCGACCACGTCGGCCTGCACGCGGCCAGTTCGATCAACGCCCGCACTCACATGGCCGCGCGCCAGGCCGGCAAGCCGTTGCGGCTACGCATCCACGTGCCGGGTTTCGACGCGGTCTGCCGGATGGTGCAGGCCGGCATGGGCGTCGGCGTGTTGCCGCTCAAGGTGTATCAACTGATGGGGCGTCCGCTAGGACTGGTCGGCGTGCCGCTCGAGGACGACTGGTCCGAACGCAGCCTCGTGCTGGTGGTGCGCGACGTCGAGGCGCTTTCGCCGGTGAGCCGCCTGCTGTTCGAGCATCTGCGCTCGATCGAAGCCTCGGAAGCCCCTGAAGTCCCGCCCGCCGACGCCGCAAGCTGAGCGTTCGCCGTTCGCGAACGGTCGTTGGCGAATTGCGGTTGGACGCCGCCGCGGCGTCGCTTCTAAGCTGTCTCTCAACACGAAATCAGCTTGGGAGACAGCACAATGGGTGGACCCCTCCAGGGTATCCGCGTCGTCGAGATCGGAACCCTCATCGCCGCGCCGTTTGCCGCGCGTCTCATGGCCGAGTTCGGCGCCGACGTCATCAAGATCGAAGCCCCGCAAACCGGCGACCCCCTTCGCAAATGGCGCAAGCTGCATGAGGGCACCTCGCTCTGGTGGTATCTGCAGTCGCGCAACAAGAAGTCCGTGTGCGTGAATCTGAAGTCGGCCGACGGTGTCGATATCGTCAAACGGCTCGCCGCCGATGCCGACGTCGTGATCGAAAACCTGCGCCCCGGCGCGCTCGAAAAGCTCGGCCTCGGCTGGGACGTGCTGCACGCGATCAACCCGAAACTGACGATGGTCCGCATCTCCGGCTACGGCCAGTCCGGCCCGTATCGCGACCGGCCAGGCTTCGGCGCGATCGGCGAAGCGATGGGCGGCATCCGCTATACGACCGGTGAAATGGATGGCGCGCCGGCGCGCGTCGGCGTGAGCCTCGGTGATTCGCTCGCGTCGCTGCATGGCGTGATCGGCGCGTTGATGTCGCTGCTGCGCGTGAAGACAGGGCAGGGCGAAGGCCAGGTGGTGGACGTCTCGCTCGTCGAAAGCGTGTTCAATCTGATGGAAAGCCTGGTGCCCGAATACGATCTGCTCGGTCACGTGCGGGAACGCAGCGGCGGCGCATTGCCGGGCATCGCGCCGTCGAACACGTATCGCACGGAAGACGAAGGCTTCGTCGTGATCGCCGGCAACAGCGATCCGATTTTCAAACGCCTGATGCATGTGATCGGCCGCGCCGATCTCGCCGACGATCCCGCACTGGCGCATAACGACGGCCGCGCGAAGCAATGCGCGATGCTCGATCAGGCGATCACCGCATGGACCTCGCACCACGCCACCGACGACGTGCTGGCCGCGCTCGAACGCGCGGAAGTGCCGGCGGGGCGCATCTACTCGGTGGCCGACATCGTGGCCGACCCGCATTACCAGGCGCGCGACATGTTGTTGCAAGCGCAATTGCCCGGTGGCGCATCCGTGAAGATGCCGGGCATCGTGCCAAAGCTCTCGGACACACCCGGCGAAGTGCGCTGGTCGGGCCCGGCGCTCGGCGAACATACCGGCAGCGTGCTGAGCGAACTGGGTTTCGCCAGCGATGACATCGAGCGGCTGCGCCGCGAAGGAGCCGTGCAATGAACGACGCAAGCCATGCAATGAGCCATGCAATGAGCGCCCCGCATTTCGACAAGCTGATCGTGCAGGAAGTGGCGCCGCGCGACGGCTTGCAAATCGAGCCCACCTGGGTCGACACCGCCGACAAGATCGCATTGATCAACGCGCTTTCCACGGCGGGCTTCACGCGTATCGAGGCGGGCTCGTTCGTCTCGCCGAAAGCGATTCCCGCTTTGCGCGACGGCGAGGCCGTGTTCCAGCAGATCGAGCGGCATCCGGGCGTGATTTACGTCGCGCTGGTGCCGAACCTGAAGGGCGCGGAACGCGCGCTCGCATCGCGCGCCGACGAACTCAACCTCGTGATGTCGGCGAGCCAGGCGCACAACCGCGCGAACATGCGGATGAGCTGCGAGTCGTCGCTGATTGCGTTCGGCGATATCGTGCGGCACGTTCAAGGTTCCGGCGTGCTGCTGAACGCAACGGTGGCGACCGCGTTCGGCTGTCCGTTCGAAGGCAGGATCGACGAAGACCGGGTGATCGGCATTGTCGATAGCTATCGCGAGATGGGCATCGAGGGCGTCACGCTGGCCGATACGACCGGCATGGCGAACCCGCGCCAGGTGGCGCGGCTCGTCGCGCGCGTGCTCGAACGGCTGCCCGCCTCGGTGCTCACGCTGCACTTTCACAACACGCGCGGCCTGGGTCTCGCCAATGTGCTGGCCGCGTATGACGCGGGCGCGCGCCGTTTCGACGCGGCGCTCGGCGGTCTCGGTGGATGTCCGTTCGCGCCGGGCGCGTCGGGCAACATCTGCACGGAAGACCTCGTGAACCTGTGCGATGAAATGGGCATTCCCACGGCGATCGACCTGGAAAAGCTGCTCGTGTTGTCGCGCGCATTGCCTGCCTTGCTCGGCCACGACGTGCCCGGGCAACTGGCGAAGGCCGGCCGCAACCGCGACCTGCATGCAGTGCCCGAATACGTTCTACAGATCTAAACCCCCTAACCGATTACACGACCGGACGGCATCGCCGAATCCGGCATTGGAGACAAACATGAGTGACCTTGGCGCAGTCGCATCCGGCAATCGTGAGCGCAACGCGGACGATGCCGCGGCCATCATCCGCAAAGTCGCGTGGCGGCTCATGCCGCTGATCATGATCTGCTATCTGTTCGCATTCTTCGACCGCATCAACATCAGCTTCGCGAAGTTCCAGTTGCAGAGCGACCTCGGGCTGTCGGACACCGCCTATGGTCTTGGCGCGAGCCTGTTCGTGATCGGCTATGTCCTCTTTGAAGTACCGAGCAACCTGTTTCTCTACAAGGTCGGCGCGCGGCGCTGGATCGCGCGGATCATGATTTCCTGGGGACTGGCGACGGCGGCGATGGTGTTCGTCAGCAACGAATGGCAGTTCTACGGGCTGCGTTTTCTGATCGGCGCAATGGAAGCGGGCTTCGCGCCCGGCGTGCTGTATTACCTGACGCTGTGGTTTCCGCCGAGCTATCGCGGGCGTATTACGTCGATGCTGTTTCTGGCGTCTGCGTTTTCCGGGCTGGTCGGCGCGCCGGCGGCGGGTCTCGTGATCGGCCATATGAACGGCGTGCTGGGCATGCCGGGTTGGCACTGGCTGTTTCTGCTCGGCGGCCTGCCGTGCGTCGTGCTGGGATTCCTGGTGTTGAAGCTGCTGAAGGATCGTATCGACGAAGCGGGCTGGCTGTCGCCGAAAGAGAAGTCTTTTCTGACGGCGCAGATTGCTCAGCAAAGCCGTCATCCCGAGACGGGGCATTCATTGTTGGGCGCGATCAGGACACCGGGATTCCTGACGCTGGGCCTCGTGTACTTTCTGATCCAGGTGGGTTCGTATGGCTTGAATTTCTGGGCGCCGCATCTGATTCGCGTGGCGGGAACCCACAATCCGACTGTGATCGGCCTGCTGACGGCGGTGCCGTATGTGTGCGGCGCGATTTGCATGGTGGTGGTGGGGCGCTTATCCGACGCGAGCGGCGAGCGGCGCAAGTTTGTGTTCGGCTTGCTGGTGATGTCGGCGATCGGGTTCTTTGCCGCGGGCTTCTTCGACAAGCAGACTGCGTTGCTGATCGTCGCGCTGGCCGTGATGGGAGCGGGGGTGGTGGCTTCGATCCCCGCGTTCTGGGCCCTGCCGCCCAAGCTCGTGACGGGCGCCGGCGCGGCCGGCGGAATTGCTTTGATCAATACGCTCGGGCAGTTGGGCGGGATCGTGAGTCCGATCATGGTGGGACGCGTGAGGGATCTGACGGGGAGTACGACGCCGGCTTTGTATGTGATCGGCGCGATGAGCCTGGTTTGCGCGCTGATTGTGTTGTGTGGCTTGCCGGAGTCGCTGCGTCAGAAGGATGCGCGGCATTGAAGCGGCCCTCTGCCTGCTGTTGAGCCGGGGGGCAATAGGCCTGCCGCATCAATCACCTGGCATCGCTGTGCGCAGGTTGTCCACAAGCTTGTTCCCAGTTTGTGTGGACAACTGGAGCCGGGAGCGCGCGCCGGTTGGAGCGGCGGCCTTCCGGCGGGGGCTGGCGTGTTCCGGGGTCGCTAGCGACACGCGATGCCTACTCATGAACCGCAAGGCGATACCGCTGACGCATCAATCACTTGGCTGGCCTATGCGAACGTTGTCCACAGGCTTGCAAACAGAAACGGGGGACAACTTTCGGAGAGCGGCTGGGCCTTACGAAGGTTAGCCCGGTCGGGTCGTCATCGTTCAATTGCGTTTCACTTGAGCGCTGCGCGCTCCGACTGTACCAAGGCCGGCCCGTACCCGATTACTTTTATGCAGGATCGGTCAGGCCGTCCAGTTACTCCCAATCTAGGCCTTCAACCCGCCCCCCGCCACCTCTTCCTGCGACTGCACCTGCAAAACCGCATCCCGCTTGTCGAGCAAATGCTGCCGAAGAATCGCGCTCAACTTCTTGCCATCTCGCGCCTCTAGCGCCTTCAACATCTCGTCGTGATCGTGAATCGCGCGATCCCACTTGGGAATCTGGAAATTCGACCGGAACCTCAGCGCCTGCAAGCGCCGATTCACCGCGATATACGTTTGCCGCAACGCCGAATTCCTGGCCGCTTCATTGATCTTGTCGTGAATCGCCTGATTGCGGCTGTAATACCCCGGCAGATCGTTCTGCGTGCGGCAGGCGAGCATCGCATAGTGCAGCGCCTTGATCTCGGCCAGCTCCGCCGCCGTCATCCGCTCGGCCGCCAGCTCGCCGGAAAACGCTTCGAGTCCGCTCATCAATTCGAAGGTCTCGCGCAACTCCGCTTCCGACATCTTCGACACCGAGGCGCCCCGGTTCGGCGAAATCTCGATCAGCCCTTCGGCGGCCAGCACCTTCAGCGCCTCACGCAGCGGCGTGCGTGAAATCCCGAGCGTTTCGCACAGTTCGCGCTCGTTCAGTTTCTTGCCCGGCTCGAGTACGCCTTCGACGATAAAGCGCCGAATATGCTCCACCACCGTGTCGTGCAGGCGTTGCCGCTCGACCTTCGGCATGAGCTGCGAAGCCCTCACGCCGGCATCAAAATCCGAATTTTGCATACAAAAATCCTCAACATCGCACTGCATGCAATTTTATCGGAAGCCCGCGGAATAGGTAAGCACGCGGGTAAACACCGGTGCCGGCAGGCGAATTTCGCCTTGGGATTGTCAAAGTTCGTCTGATATAGTTTTTTGAATGCAAAATTCAATCGGGGAATCCCAATGCTCAAGCTAGACTTTCATCCCGCTGGCCGCCACTTCCTGCAGATTCCGGGGCCGAGCCCGGTGCCGGACCGCATCCTCCGCGCGATGAGCTATCCCACCATCGACCACCGCGGCCCGGAGTTCGGCGAACTCGGCCTGAAAGTGCTCGAAGGCATCAAGAAAATCTTCAAGACGCAGCAACCGGTGGTGATCTACCCGGCTTCGGGCACGGGCGCATGGGAAGCGGCGCTGTCCAACACGCTGAGCCCCGGCGATCACGTATTGATGTTCGAAACCGGCCACTTCGCCACGCTGTGGAAAAAGATGGCGGAAAGCCTTGGCCTCAAGCCTGAATTCCTCGGCCTGCCGGGCATTGAAGGCTGGCGGCGCGGAGTGCAGCCGCAGATGATCGAGGAACGCCTGCGCGCCGACACCCAACACGCAATCAAGGCGGTGTGCGTCGTCCACAACGAAACCTCCACGGGCGTCACCTCCGACATCGCCGCCGTGCGTCGCGCAATCGACGCCGCCGGTCACCCGGCGCTGTTCCTCGTCGACACGATCTCGGGTCTCGCCTGCGCCGACTATCGCCACGACGAATGGGGCGTGGACGTCACGGTGTCGGGCTCGCAAAAAGGTTTGATGCTGCCGCCCGGCATCAGCTTCAACGCGATTTCGCCGAAAGCCCTTGCCGCCGGCAAGCAGGCGAAACTGCCGCGCAGCTTCTGGGACTGGACGGAAATCGTCGAGATGAACGAGACCGGCTACTGGCCGTACACGCCGAACACGAACCTGCTTTACGGGCTCTACGAAGCGCTCGACATGATTCTCGGCGAAGGGCTCGACAATGTGTTCGCCCGTCACGAGCGTCTCGCCGAAGCGACCCGCCGCGCGGTGCGCGCGTGGGGTCTGGAAATCCAATGCGCCGACCCGGCCGTGTACAGCCCGGTGCTCACCGGCGTGATGATGCCCGACGGCGTCGATGCGGACAGCGTGCGCAAGCTCATCTACGAACGCTTCGACATGTCGCTCGGCACGGGGCTCGGCAAGATGAAAGGCCGCATGTTCCGCATCGGTCATCTGGGCGATTGCAACGACCTGACGCTGCTCGCCACGCTGGCCGGTTGCGAAATGGGTCTGCGGCTCGCGGGCGTATCGCTCAAGGAAAGCGGTTTGCCTGCCGCTATGGAGTGGTTGCGCGAGCCGACGCATGCGTCGGGTCTGAAAGCCGCGGCCTGAACACGACACGCATCGACGCTCGAAAAAGCAACCAGCGACAGCGTTAGGCAACAAGCAGCAGACAAACAAACAGCAGGCAGCAAGCGATTCGCAGCAAGGGAAGGCGGGGGCACTTCCCTCACGAAAGCCGCGCATAGAACGCGGCTTGAAATAACAAACATGCGATGTGCCCGCGGCGCGTGCCGTCGATGGGCGAGGACGCAGCGCGCCATTCCGGGCGCGCCGTCGACAGACTGCAACGGAGAGAGACGATGAAGCGGTTTCGTGTGACCAGTGCGACCAGTATCGTTCTAGTGATGCTATGCATCATGTACTTCATCACCTACCTCGACCGCGTCAACGTCAGTACCGCGGCCGCGGGTTTCGGCAAGGAATTCCATCTCTCGCATACGGAAGTGGGCCTGGTGTTCTCGGCGTTCGCGTATCCGTATCTGCTGTTTCAGATCATCGGCGGCTGGGTGAGCGACCGCTTCGGCGCGAGGCGCACGCTGCTTTTTTGCGGCGCGGTGTGGGGCGTTGCAACCTTGCTGACCGGTTTCGCCGGCGGCCTGATCTCGTTGCTGGCCGCGCGCGTGTTGCTCGGCTTCGGCGAGGGCGCCACGTTTCCCGCCGCCACGTCCGCGATGGCGCGCTGGGTCGCGAAGGAGAAGCGCGGCTTCGCGCAGGGCATCACCCACGCGGCGTCGCGTATCGGCAACGCGGTTGCGCCGGGCCTGATCGTGCTCGTGATGGCGACGTGGGGCTGGCGCGAGTCGTTCTATATCTGCGGCATCTTCAGCTTGCTGTGGGTCGTCGTGTGGGCCTTCACCTTCACCGAACATCCGAAAGATCATCCGCGTATCACGAGCGAGGAACTCGCGGTGTTGCCGACGCCGAAGCCCAAAGCGGCCGGCGTGCCGTGGGGAAAACTGTTTCGCCGCATGGCGCCGGTCACGGTCGTCTACTTCTGCTATGGCTGGACCCTGTGGCTGTTCCTGAGCTGGATTCCGCAGTACTTCCTGCACAGCTATCACCTCGATCTGAAGAAGTCGGCGATCTTCGCGTCGGTGGTGTTCCTCGCCGGCGTGATCGGCGACACGCTCGGCGGCATCGTGACCGACTGGATCTTCACGCGCACCGGCAGCCTGAAGCGCGCGCGTAGCTGGATGGTGTCGGTCTGCATGCTGTTCTGCCTGCTCTCGCTCATTCCGCTGATGTTCACGCACAGCGTGTATCTGTCGATGGCGTGCCTCGCATCCGGCTTCTTCTTCGCCGAAATGACGATCGGCCCGATGTGGGCGATCCCGATGGACATCGCACCGGAATGCTCCGGCACCGCGAGCGGCATGATGAATACCGGCTCGGCCCTGGCCGCGATCATCTCGCCTGTGGTCGGCGGTTTCCTGATCGACTATTCCGGCAGCTGGGAATTGCCGTTCGTCGGCAGCATGCTGTTGATGGCGATCGGCGTGGTGCTCGCGTTCCGCATGCAGCCGGAAAGCCGGTTCGCGCTCGGCGCGGCGGACACGACACATGCGACCACGAGCGTAGGTGTGTAAGCGCCATGCGTGGTTTTACTCTCGCCCTTAAAGACATGGCCACATCACTGAGCCGGCGTCTCGCCGACGCCCGCCGCGATCATACGACGCTCGACGCGTTGACGCCGGCGCAAATACCCGCCAGCGCCGACGCGGCCTATGCGATCCAGCACGAAATCCTCAACGTGTTCGGCGCGCGCATCGGCGGCTGGAAAATTGGCGCGAAGTCCGACAGCGGACCGGTCCAGGGCGCGCCCTTGCCTCACGTCGATTTGCATGCCGATGGCGCGCGGCTGCGGCGCAAAGCCTTCGCGCCGTTGGGACTCGAACTGGAGATTGCGTTTCGCTTCGGGCGCCGCTTCGATCCTTCGGCCACGCCCTATGGCGAAGCCGAAGTGCGCGCGGGCATCGGCTCGATCGGCGCGACCATCGAAATCGTCGCGAGCCGTTATGCCGCGTGGCCCGACGTCGACAAGCTGGCGCAACTCGCGGACTTGCAGAACCACGGCGCGCTGATCGTCGGCGAATTCACGCCGTATCGCGAGGACTTTCCGTTCGTCGCGCCGTCGCTGCGTTTCAGTTTCGACGGGCACGACGTGCTGGAAATGGCGCCCGCCAATCCGGCCGGCGATCCGCGGCGCTTGCTGACATGGCTCGTCAATCACGCCACCTCGCGCGGCATTGCGGTGACGCCGGAGATGATCGTCACGACCGGTTCCTACACCGGCATGTTCTTTCCGCGCAGCGCGGGCACCGCGAGCGGGCGCATCGAAGGGCTTGCGCCCGTCAGCGTCACGCTGTACTAGCCGGTTTTCGATAGGCCGACGATATGACGAATCCCACTTCCGCCTTGCTCGTCAAGCCGATCCATCTGGTTCCCAGCGCCGCGCGTCCGTCGAGTCCGCTCGCGCAACATCTGCGCAAATCGTTGCGCGGCGACGTGCTGTTCGATGCGGCGAGCCGCGGTCGCTACGCTACCGATGCGTCGATCTATCAGATCACGCCGATCGGCGTGGTCGTGCCGCGCGATCAGGACGATCTGCGCATCGCGCTCGACATTGCCCGCAGCGAGAAAGTGCCGCTGCTCGCGCGCGGCGCGGGCACGAGCCAATGCGGTCAGACGGTCGGCGAAGCGCTGGTGATCGACACGAGCAAGTGGCTGAACAGCGTCGTCGCGTTCGATGCGGAGGCGCGCACGGTGACGGTCGAACCCGGCGTCGTGCTGGATCATCTGAACGCATGGCTCAAGCCGCACGGTCTATGGTTTCCGGTCGACGTCTCGACGGCCGCGCAATGCACGATCGGCGGCATGGCCGGCAACAACTCGTGCGGCTCGCGTTCGATCGAATACGGCAACATGGTGCACAACGTCGAGGCGATCGACGCGATTCTCGCCGACGGCGGCGAAGCGCGTTTCGCCTCGTTGCGCGAGCCGCCGCAAAGCGCGCGTTTGCAGCAGATACTCGCCGGCGTGACGCACATCGCACTACGCGAGCGCGATGAAATCGTCGCGCGCGTGCCGAAGGTTTTGCGCCGCGTGGCGGGCTACAACATCGACCTGTTCGATTGCCAGAATCCGCGCGCCTATACCGATGACGGCTTCGCGAATCTCGCGCATCTGCTGGTCGGCTCGGAAGGCACGCTCGCGTTCAGCCGGCAACTGACGCTCAAGCTCGCGCCGCTGCCCGCGCATAAAACGCTCGGCGTGGTCAACTTTCCGACCTTCTGGCAGGCGATGGATCTGACGCAGCACATCGTCAGGCTGAAACCCGTCGCAGTGGAACTGGTCGATCGCACGATGATCGATCTGGCGATGAGCAATCCGGCGTTTCGTCCGGTGATCGAAAAGGCGCTGGTCGGTCAGCCGCAAGCGATTCTTCTGGTGGAGTTCGCAGGCGAGGAGCGCGACGCGCAACTCGCGTCGCTCAAGCAGCTCGGCGAATTGATGGCCGATCTCGGCTTGCCCGATTCGGTCGTCGAGATGCCGGATGCGAACGAACAGAAAGCGTTGTGGGAAGTCCGCAAGGCCGGGCTGAACATCATGATGAGCATGAAGGGCGACGGCAAGCCGGTCTCCTTCATCGAAGATTGCGCCGTGCCGCCCGAACATCTGGCCGAATACACGAGCCGTCTGACCGAAGTGTTCCACCGCAACGGCACCGAAGGCACGTGGTACGCCCATGCGAGCGTCGGCACGCTGCACGTGCGGCCGATTCTCGACATGCGGCGCGACGGCGCGGTGAAGATGCGGGCGATCGCCGAGGAAGCGGCGGCACTGGTGCGTGAATACAAGGGCGCGTTTTCGGGCGAACACGGCGACGGCCTGTGCCGCGGCGAATGGGTCGCGTGGCAATACGGGCCGCGCCTGAACCAGGCGTTCGGCGAGATCAAGGCGCTGTTCGATCCCGACAACCGCTTCAATCCCGACAAGATGGTGCGTCCGCCGAAAATGGACGACGCGCGCAATTTTCGTTTCGCGCCCGGTTACGAGGCTCGGAAGATCGACACGGCGCTCGACTGGTCCGCATGGAACGTCGAGCGCGATCCGCTGACCGGGCAGGAGACGGCGCCGGGCAGCGGCAACGATCTGTCCGGCGGACTCGCGAAAGCCGTGGAGATGTGCAACAACAACGGCCATTGCCGCAAATTCGACGCGGGCACGATGTGCCCGAGCTATCGCGTGACGAAGGACGAGCAGCACGTCACGCGCGGACGCGCGAATACCTTGCGCCTCGCGATCTCGGGTCAACTGGGCGAGGCGGGCCTTGCCAGCGACGACGTGAAGGACACGCTCGATCTATGCGTGTCGTGCAAGGGCTGCAAGCGCGATTGCCCGACCGGCATCGACATGGCGAAGTTCAAGATCGAGGCGCGGGCGGCGCGCGTGAAGCGGCATGGTCTGCGTCTGCGTGACAGGCTGGTCGCCTTCATGCCGCGCTACGCGGCAACGGCGAGCCGCCTGCCGGGCTTGATGGCCCTGGCCGATAACGTGCCGGTGTTGTCGGCGTGGTTCAAGCGGACCGTGGGCTTCGCGCCGGAACGGCGCTTGCCGCGGTTCAGGAAGTCGTTTTTATCCGGCATGGCAACAACGGCTGCGGCTGCGAAGCCTGCTAAAACCGGTGCGCTGAAAGAAGTGCTGTTGTTCGTCGATACGTTCAACAACAACATGGAGCCGGAGAATGCGCGTGCCGCGCAGCAGGTGCTGGAGGCCGCCGGTTACACCGTGCACTTCAACACGCGCCAGGGCGAGCGGCCGGTGTGCTGCGGGCGCACGTTTCTCGCGGCCGGCCTCGTCGACGAAGCGAAGCAGGAAGCGCGGCGCATGCTCGATCTGTTCGGGCCGTTCGTGGAGCGGGGCGTGCCGATCGTCGGTCTGGAGCCTTCCTGTTTGCTGTCGTTGCGCGACGAGTTCCTGCACTACGGCTTCGGCGAGGAGGCACAGCGGCTTTCGAAACAGGCGTTTCTATTCGAAGAGTTTCTGGTGCGCGAGGAAAAGGCCGGACGCTTGCAGCTTGCGCTAAAGCCGTTGGCCAAACAGCAGGCGCTGGTGCATGGTCATTGCCATCAGAAGGCTTTCGACGCGTTCACGCCCGTGCAAACCGTGCTGAAGTGGATTCCCGGGTTGACGGTGTCGACGGTCGAATCGTCGTGCTGCGGCATGGCCGGTAGTTTCGGCTACGAGGCCGAGCATTACGCGAGCTCGCAAGCCATGGCGGAATTGTCGCTGCTGCCGGCGGTGCGCAAGATCGACAGCAACACGGTGATGGTGGCCGACGGCACGAGCTGCCGGCATCAGATTCACGACGGCGCGGGCGTCGACGCGATCCACGTGGCGCGCGTGCTGGCAATGGCGTTGCAGTAAAGCCTGGCGCGCCAGCCCACGCGGTTAAACGCCGACCGCCTGCCGAAACGCGGTCGGCGCGACGCCGACGCTTTCGCGAAAACGGTGGCTGAAATGGCTGGCGTTCGCATAGCCGCATTGCTCCGCGATTTGCGCGAGCGGCAGTGCGGTGGTGCGCAACAGCGTGCGGGCGCGTTCGAGCCGCTGCTGCGCGATCCACGCAGCGGGCGGCAGCCCGAACGACGTGCGGAACATGCGCGCAAGATGAAACTCCGACAACGCCGCGACGCCGGCGAGTTCGCCAAGTGTGAGCGTTTGCGCAAGATGGCTGTCGATATAGTCGCGCAAGCGCCGGCGTGTCGCGACCGACAGGCCGCCCTTGAGTACCGCGTCGGTGCGGCGCACGCCTTGCGCACGCAACAGCAGACTCAGCACCTGATGCGCGGTCTCATTCGTGCGCAGCAGGCCGTCCGGGTCCTGCCAGTTCTCATTGGCGAGCGATTGGCACAGGCTCGCGATGCGGGTGTCTTCGAAATAGGTGCGATCGGCGAGCGTGAGTTCGCGCGGCTCGCGGTCGAGTTCCTGAACGGCGCGCTGCGTGAAGTGTTCCGGCAGGAAATACAGGTGCATGAAGTGCATGTGCCCGCGCACCCACCAGCGTGATTCGTGATCGCCGGGCAACGCGCAGAGCCGGGACGGCGCACCGTAGCGTCCGGGCATTTTCTGACGCTCGGTGCGATAGCCGCCGTCCAGGTAGCATGACAGCGTGTGATGGCCGGGCCGCTCATAGGCGGTTTCGGCTTCTTCTATGTCGCGTGTCCAGACGGCAATGGCAAGCCGGTCGCCAAGCCACGCGAAGCGCTCGAGATTCGCGTTGGCGCTGCTCAGCGTGTGACAAACCGACTGAAGGCCGAACGGCATTTCAGTGGAATTCAACACGAGGGCGGGCGGTGTGGGGTCCACGGAACGAGCGAATCTTTCGACGACTGAACAGGCGCCAGTATACGGTGCATCATTCGCGGCTGCTTGCCGCCGCGAAAAAGTGCGCAATCCTGGACAAGTGCGGCGCGCGGGCCTCCGGCATAGTCGAGTTCCCGTTTTCGCTGCCGTGCGCTTGCCATGAATCTTTCGCTCTATGCCGTCACCGTGCTCATTTGGGGCACCACCTGGATCGCGATCAAGTGGCAATTGGGCGTGGTGCCGCCGCCCGTCTCGATTGCGTGGCGCTTCTGGATCGCGGCACTGGTCCTGTTCGCTTTGCTGCGCATCATGCGCCGGCCGATCATGCCGCCGCGCGCCGCATGGCGATTTCTCGCCGCGCAGGGGCTGGCGCTTTTCTGCGTCAATTTTCTGTGTTTCTACTACGCCGAACAGGTCGTGCCGAGCGGTCTCGTGGCCGTGGTGTTTTCCACCGCGCCGCTGCTGAATTCCATCAACGGCCGGCTTTTCATGGGCCGGCCGTTGCAGCCGTCGGCGATTGCGGGCGCGCTGCTGGGCCTCGTCGGCATCGTGTGTCTGTTCGTCCAGCAGATGGCGGGGCACCTGGGCGACCACGCCGCATGGTTGGGATTGGCGATCGCGTTCCTCGGCACGCTGTGCTTTTCGGCCGGCAATCTGCTGTCGAGCCGCATGCAATCGATGGGCTTGCACCCCTTCGCCACGAATAGCTGGGCGATGCTGATCGGCGCGAGCGTATTGACGGTGGGCAGCCTGCTGGCCGGCTTTTCGTTCGCGGTCGAGCCGTCGGCGCGTTATCTCGGCGCGCTCGCTTATCTGGCGGTGTTCGGCTCGGTGATCGGCTTCACGGCGTACCTGATGCTGGTCGGACGCATCGGCCCGGAACGGGCTGCTTACAGCACGGTGCTGTTTCCGATCGTGGCGCTGGCCGCGTCGACGATATTCGAAGGCTATCAGTGGTCCGGATTGGCGGTGGTCGGCCTGCTGCTGGTCGTGGCCGGCAACCTGGTGGCGTTCGATTTGACGCGGCGAATCTTCGTGCGGCGCGTGAAGGTTTCGTGAGCACGCGGCTCGCCGGCGAGCGTTCAAGGTGAGGGTTTTCGGGGGCCGCGCATGCGGCCGGTCAACCCGTGGATTAACCACTTGGGTAGACGTACCACACTCGCATCCGTATAATCCCTACACCCTAACCGCGACATCGCAGCTAGATAGCCCAAGTTAGAAGGGGTTGAATGCAAGCTGGCAGCATTGCGCATTCATCCCTTCGCCGGTGGAAAGACCGGTATTCAAGAGGGGCCCTCAAGCCCCGTCGGAAAGCGGCCTCGCGCAGCTATCCAAACATCATCGATGGATCTGGCGTCCAGTTCTAATCACTGGCACGTCACCGAAGGCGAAAGCAAACCACCGCCCTCGCGCCGGGCAAGACAAAACCCCGGCACCACTCGGTTCACCTCGCGGCACCTGCCGCGTCCCGAACTTCCCATTCGCAGCGTCGTCACGACGCCTGTGCGGCGTGGCTATTTGCGCGCGCCGCTCGAACAAGGAGGCGCATCTTCATGATTCAACGTCCTGCCAGGCTGATCGGCAGTCTTGTCGCCATCGGTATCGTCGTCGCATTACTGTGGCGCGCGATCGACCCCGGCGCACTGCATCAGTACGCGCCCGATCTCGTCTACTACACGAAACGGCACCTGCTGCTGGTCGGTTACTCGATGGCCCTCGCGTTGCTGGTCGGCATTCCGGCCGGCGTGCTGCTGAGCCGCCCGTCGTTCGCGCGGCATGCCGAACGCTTCATGCAGATCTTCAACATCGGCAATACGATTCCGTCGCTGGCCGTGCTGGCGATCGCGCTCGGCATCTTCGGTATCGGCGACATTCCGGCGCTCGTCGCGCTGTTTCTTGCGTCGTTGCTGCCGATCACGCGCAATGCCTACGAAGGCATGAAAAACGTCTCGCCCGCGCTGCGCGAAGCGGCGCGCGGTCTCGGCATGACGCCCTGGCAGTCGCTGGTGCGCGCCGAGTTGCCCAACGCCATGCCGATCATCATCGGCGGCGTGCGTACCGCGCTCGCGATCAATGTGGGCAGCGCGCCGCTCGCCTATCTGATCGGCGCGGACAGCCTCGGCACGCTGATTTTCCCCGGCATCTATCTGGACAATCAGCAGCAGCTTCTGCTCGGCGCCGCGGCTACCGCGGTGCTCGCGCTGGTGCTCGACGGCATCGTTTCCGCTAGCAGCCGCTATCTGCTCGCGCGACGCGGGGTGACGGCATGATGAATCGGTTCAAACGCAGCCGCTGGATCGCAGCCGGCGCATTGCTTCTAACGAGTCTGCACGCAGGCGCGGCGACGCTCGTGCTCGGCGGCAAGAACTTCACCGAGCAATACGTGCTGACGGAAATCACGTCGCAATATCTGCGCTCGAAAGGCTACACGATCGACGCACGCACCGGCCTCGGCAGCACGCTGTTGCGCAGCGCGCAGGAGAACGGCCAGGTCGACGTGGTGTGGGAATACACCGGCACCGCGGCGATCGTCTACAACAAGATCGCCGAGAAGCTCGATCCCAAGACGATGTACGAACGCGTGAAAGCGCTCGACGCGAAGCGCGGTCTCGTATGGCTGCATGCGTCGCCGCTGAACAATACGTACGCACTCGGCCTGCCGCAGCAACTCGCGCAGCAGACCGGCATCCGCACGATTTCGCAGCTCGCGGCGAAGATCGCGGCGGAGCCGAAAAAGAAGCACGTGTTCGCGATGGACGCGGAGTTCGCCAATCGTCCCGATGGTTTGAAGCCGCTCGAAGCGGCGTACGGCATGGCGTTCAGCCGCGCGGAAACGCGTCAGATGGATCCGGGGCTGGTCTACACCGCGCTGCATAACAACCAGGTGCCGATCGGTCTGATCTACACGACGGACGGCCGCGTGAAGGGCTTCAACATCGTGCCGCTCGAAGACGACCGCCACTACTTCCCTGCATACAACGCGACGCCGGTGGTGCGCAAGTCGACGCTCGACCAGAACCCGCAACTCGCGACGCAATTGAACGCACTCTCCGACGCGCTGAACAACGACACCATGCTCGATATGAACAAGCAGGTCGACATCGACGGCAAGCCGGTGCGCGAAGTCGCGGCGCAATTCCTGCGCACGCACGAGTTGCCCTGAGCGGAGACCTTTTATGACTGTATTCGACTATCTGTCGGCCAACTGGCCTGAATTGCTGCAACTCACCGCCCAGCACGTGTGGCTGGTGGGGATCGCCGTGGGCTGCGCGATCGTCGTCGGCGTGCCCTTGGGTATCGTGATCAACCGCCACGAGTGGCTTGCCGCGCCGCTATTGAGCATTGCGACGGTGGTGCTGACCTTGCCGTCCATCGCGCTGTTCGGTTTGATGATCCCGGTGTTCTCGCGCTTCGGCCAGGGCATCGGCTCGGTGCCCGCGATCACCGCCGTGTTTCTCTATTCGCTGCTGCCGATCATGCGCAACACCTACCTCGCGCTGCGCAACGTCGACGCCGGCATCAAGGAAGCCGGCATCGGTATCGGCATGACGATCTGGCAACGGCTGCGCCTCGTCGACTTGCCGCTCGCGGTGCCCGTGATTCTGGGCGGCGTGCGTACCGCGGTGGTGATGAACATCGGCGTGATGACGATTGCCGCGGTGATCGGCGCGGGCGGCCTCGGTACGCTGATCGTTCGCGCGATCGGCCAGAGCAACATGATGAAACTGTTGGTGGGCGCGGTGCTCGTGAGCGTGCTCGCGATCGTCGCCGACCTGCTGCTGCAAGCGCTGCAACGCTTGCTGACACCGAAGGGAGTGCAAAAGACATGATCGAACTCGACAAACTGACCAAGACGTTTACGCAGAAAGACGGCCAGCAGGTACGCGCCGTCGACTCGGTGAGCCTCACGGTGGGCGCGGGCGAAATCTGCGTGTTTCTCGGCCCCTCGGGCTGCGGCAAAACCACCACGCTGAAGATGATCAATCGCCTGATCACGCCGACTTCGGGCCGCGTGCTGATCGACGGCGAGGACACGTCGGGCCTGAACGAAGTCGAACTGCGGCGTCACATCGGCTATGTGATCCAGCAGATCGGCCTGTTCCCGAACATGACGATCGAGGAGAACATCACGGTCGTGCCGCGTCTGCTCGGCTGGGACAAGAAGCGTTGCCGCGAGCGCGCAACGGAGTTGATGTCGATGGTCGCGCTCGATCCGAAGCAGTATTTGAAGCGCTATCCGCGCGAGCTGTCGGGCGGCCAGCAACAGCGTATCGGCGTGATCCGCGCATTGGCCGCCGACCCGCCGGTGTTGCTGATGGACGAGCCGTTCGGCGCGGTCGATCCGATCAATCGCGAGTCGATCCAGAACGAGTTCTTCCAGATGCAGCGTCAGTTGAACAAGACGGTGATCATGGTGAGCCACGATATCGACGAGGCGATCAAGTTGGGCGATCGCGTGGCCGTGTTCCGTCGTGGTCAACTGGTGCAATACGATCATCCCGATACGCTGCTCGCGCACCCGCGCGACGAGTTCGTCGGCGCGTTCGTCGGGCAGGACAGCACGTTGAAGCGTCTCTTGCTGGTGAAGGCCGGCGACGCGGCCGCGCAACCGGAAACCGCGCGTGCGGATACGCCGATCACGCGCGCGTTCCAGATGATGGACGACAGCGACAGCCGCTACCTGACCATCGTCGACCAAAACCGCCAGGCATTGGGTTATGTGACGCGCCGCGCGGCGCGCGCGGGGCAGGGCGTGTGCGGCGATCATCTGAGCGCGTTCAAGGCGACGGTCAGCGCCGACGAGCATTTGCGCATCGTGCTGTCGAAGATGTATCAGTTCAACTCGTCATGGATGCCGGTAATGGACGGCGACGGACGTTACGTCGGCGAAGTCACGCAGGATTCGATTGCCGATTATCTGAGTTCAGGCCGTTCGCGCCGGCAGACGGGGCAGCCGGCGATCGTGTCGCCGGCCGTCACGGCTGCGGAAAGTGCCGCCGCCGCGCAAGCCGCGGTTGCCGTTCAAGCCTGAAGTCCGCGGCGGCGCGAGCGTCGAGCCGCACCGCGGTTTTCGCCGCGCAATGGAGTGGAGAGAGGGCCGCGAACGCGGCCAGCCCCGCCGCGCTCGCTTCCATCATGCAGGCCAGCGCGGCCACCCACCACAACGCCATCGGCTTGTTGCGCCCGCTGATCTCTACCAGACCGGGCATAGGCAAGTGCTGATCGCGGCGGCGGCCGAGGAGTTCGCTCACGCTAATTGAAAAGCCAATAACGCTCGAATTGCCGCGCCGAATTGCCGCACAAGCGTATGCCGATCAAATACCCATTCGGCCGCTTAAAAAATTACCCGAATTCTTTACCAATAAATTTCCGCGTTTTCTATGCGACGATCAACGCCAACGTCTACCGTGCACGATAGTTGCGACACGCCAAGCTATCCGCATACACGCGAAAGCGCGCTGGATACGCTGGCTGCGTGCGCTTTCGCTCTTCGCAAGGAATATCGTCGTGAAATTATTCACTCGCTTAGGCGGAGTTGTCTTTTTTTTACTCGGCCTGCTTCCCCTTGGTGCATTTGCCCAATCGCAACTGAATTACACCACTTCATGGATCGGCAATAGTTTCGGCTTTGGCGACGGCAAATGGGTGCAGCAGGATATTCAGGCCATTAGCGTGGGTGCCGACGGCACCGTTTACACCAATGCGCCGTGGGACGAAAGCGGCAGTGAAATCGCCGCTTATCGCGCCGGCGACAAGATCGCCGTGGCCGGCTCGACGCATGGCTGGGGCGCCGCGGGCGGCGATGCGGTCGCGGTGAATCGTACGTACCTGTACGCGGCGATGTCGATCGGCAGCGAAAACAACAGGCTGGTCGGCGCCGACTATCCGCCGGCGGGACAGACATGGTTCGGCATCACGCGCCGCACGCTGGGCAATATCGCGGTCGGCGCGCCGTTCACCGGCGGCATCGGCAACAGCGCCAATGCGACGAAGAACAGTTTTCTGCTGCTCGACACGGTGACGACCGGCACCGACGCCGGCATTCGCGGCCTGGCCGCCACCGAAAGCGAGTTGTACGTGGCGGATACCTACGCGAACCGGATCGTCGTATTCGATGCGGTCTCGATGCAGCGCTTGCGCTCGTGGAGCGCGAACTCGCCGGGACGTATCACGGTGGACACCGATTCGACGCTCTGGGTGATCGGCGGCGTTTCATCGGGAACGCCGGTCATTTCGCACTACGCCGCCAACGGCACTCCGCTTTCCGGCACCTTGACGTTGCCGGCGGGCGCCGTGCCGGCCGACATCACGGTCACGCCGTCCGGTCAGATTCTCGTGGCCGACATCGGGCCATCGCAGCAGATTCTCGTCTTCACCAAGGACGCCAACGGCAAGCAGCAAGCCGCCGCGCCGCTCGGCACACGCAACGGCATCTTCCATGTGATCAAGGGCGTGCCCGGCAACGGGCGCTTCAATGGCGTGACGGGCATCGGCGTCGACCCGGCGGGCAATCTCTACGTGGCGCAGAACGGCGAAGGGCCGAGGCCGATCGGCTCGGCGTCGGTCGGTCAGGGCGCGGTGCTCGAAAGCTATGTGTCGAGTTCGCGCACGCTCAACTGGCGTCTGTACGGCCTGACCTTCCTCGATAGCGCGGCCTTCGATCCGGCCAACCCCGGCTCGGTGTACACCGGCTCCAAGCGTTTCACGCTCGACTACAGTCAGCCGCCCGGCCGCGAATGGTCGTATGCGGCATTTACGCTCAATCGCTTCGATTATCCCGGCGACCCCACGTTTCACCAGCCGCGCGGCGTGCGTGGCGAGCCGATGGTGCGGCGAATCAACGGCCAGCCGTTTCTCTATACGCTCGATCCGGGCGCGCATTATCTGAACGTCTACCGGTTCGACTCCGCGCATGGGGAGATGGCGATTCCCTCCGGCCTGCTCGCGCAGAATCCGCTGCCGGGCAAGTGGCCTTCGGGGCAGCCGACGTATGGCGAATGGCTGTGGCGCGACGGCAATGGCAACGGCACGGTCGACGCGAGCGAGATCAGCAGCAATCCGTCGACGGGCAGCACGGTCGGCAACGGCTTCTGGTGGGTCGATACGCCGGGCAACGTGTGGCTCGCCACGCCGACGAGCGGCATCCGCGAGATGCCGTTGCAGGGTCTCGATTCCGCCGGCAATCCGATCTACACGTATGCGAGTTCGAAGATGTTCGCGATGCCGCAACCGTTCACGCGGATCGCGCGAATGGTCTACATCGCGGAGATCGACACCATGTACATCTCCGGCTTCACGAGCGCGATTCCGTGGGATTCGACGCACTGGAAGGAGGCCGGTCCGGTGCTCGCGCGTTACGACAACTGGAGTTCCGGCACGCCGTCGCAGCAGTACACGGTTTCGCTGCCGTGGAACACGCAGAGCACGCCGCAGACGACCACGGTGGGCGTCGCGGTGGCGGGCAATTACATTTTCGTCGCGGAGTTGTACACGGCAAAGGTGGACGTGTACGACGCGCGTACCGGCCAGGCGGTCGGCTACATGACGCCGGGCGCGAGTGTCGGCAACACCAGCGGCTGGGTGGACGTGTATCTCGGCATCAGCGCCGTGCAGCGCGGCAACGGCGAGTATGTCGTGCTGCTGGAAGACGACGCCCGCGCAAAAATCCTGATGTATCGATGGACGCCTTGACGTGGATCGCGCTCATGCCCATCACGAATGGACGGCAACGCACGATCGGTATATAACAACGTGAAAGGATGATTGGTTCACCGATGCTTCAACAGGAGAGATGTTTCATCATGACGCAAGACGTATCGCCTAAGCCGCCCCCGGACGACCGGCCCGACCTGGAACACCTCGACGCAGCGCTGAGCCACGTGAATCAGCAGGTATCGTCAGGCGGCATTGCTTCGGGTGCTGCAAGAGGCATTCTGTATAGCCTGATCGAGACGCTCGGCACGTTGGTCGGCGATCCCGATCTGCCGGAGCATGCGCGTTCCGGCTATGAAGGGCTGCTGGAAGCCGCTCGCGAATTACGCGCGAAGCTCGATCGCTGAACGCGGCGCCTGTGGGCGACTCGCGGTTCCCGGGTTCAGGAGCGGGCATGAGCGCTGAATTTCGGCGCACTCGCTCCGTGTGATAAAAAGGCGCACTGTTTCCAACATTGCGCCTTTTTTCTATGCTTTCCGCCTCCGCTATCGCATTGCTGGCCATCGGTATCGTCGTCGTGCTGATGACGCCGGGGCCCACCAATACGCTGCTTGCCGCGGCCGGCTTGCGCCAGGGCGTGCGGCGCTCGTTGCCGCTGATCGCCGCCGAGCTGGGTGGCTATTTCGTGTCGATCTCCGTGTGGGGGCGGTTTCTCGCGCAAGCCGCGCACGCGCTGCCCTGGTTGCCCTCGCTGCTGCGCGTGGCGGCCGGCCTGTACGTCGCCTATCTTGCCGTCGACATGTGGCGCGCGGCGGTCGCCTTGCCCGACTCGACGCAGCGGGCGAACGGCATGCGCACGCTATTCGTCGCGACGCTGCTGAATCCGAAAGGCCTGCTGTTCGCCGGCACGATCTTTCCGGCGATCGCCTTCGCGCATCTGCCGGCTTATGTCTTCTCGATGCTGATGTTCGCGTGCCTGCTGGTGCCGATCGCGCTCGCCTGGATCGCGTTCGGCGCGGCGCTCGGCAGCGGCAAGCTCGGCTGGCTCAATCCGGTGAAGATGCAGCGCGGCGCGTCGATCGTGCTGGGCGTGTTTTCCTTGTCGCTCGCGTGGACGGCGCTGCATTGAGCGTGTGCCGTTGCCGTCCGCTCAGGCTGGCGCGCCGCTGTCCGCGCTTAGCGCCGCTAGCCACTCCGGCGGCGCGGACGTGATTTGAAGTTGCGGCGTGCCGTGCCAGTCGGCGCAACGCTGCAACGCGCGGCGCAGATCGGCGGCGAGACGCGCACTCGCGCGCACGCCCGGTTCGACGTGCAGCGACTTCAGTTCGAACACGCCTTGCGTGCGATGCGCCTTCGCATCCACGCGGCCGACCAGGCGTCCCCGGCTCAGCAGCGGCAATACGAAGTAACCGTATTTGCGCTTCGCGGCGGGCGTATAGCATTCGATCGCGTAGTCGAAGTCGAACAGCGCGGCGGCGCGCTTGCGGTCCCACACCACCGGATCGAAGGGCGACAGCACCGTGGTGACCGTGGAAGCGAGCTTGCCGCTCGCGGCGTCGTCGAGCATCGCGGCGAACTCGTGATGGACGAACGTGTCCTGCTTCCAGCCGTCCACTTTCACCGGGATCAACTCGCCGGCGTCGGCGAGCGCATGCAGTTCGTCCCGATACGGGCGGCGCGGCAGCCGGTAGTAATCGGCGACCCAATCGGCGCGCGCGACGCCGAGCGCGCGGCAGGTGCGGCGTAGCGCTTCCTCGGTCACGGTGTGCGCCGGCGGCAGATCGCGCGCGTCGTCCCAGTCCGGCAACACGCGCTCGGTCAGATCGTAGACGCGATGAAAATTGCGCCGCTCCGCGACCATCAATTGTCCGATCGCGAACAGCACTTCCAGGTGACGCTTTTCCGGTTTCCAGTCCCACCAGCCGTTGCTCTTGCCGGCTTCGCGGGCGAAATCCGCCGAACGCACGGGACCGGTCGCGCGGATATGCGCGAGCAGCTTCTCGATGTCCTTGCGATGCTTCTTGTGCCACTCGGCCGCGTATTTCCAGCCCATGCCGCTCGGGTCGAGCATGCGGTGACGCAGCAGGCCGTAATCCTCGACCGGCACGAAACAGGCTTCGTGCGACCAGTATTCGAACAGCTTGCCCTCGGCGAGATGCTCGTCGAGCCATTGCTGCGGATACGCGCCGAGCCGGCTGAACAGCACGAGGTAGGGACTGCGCGCGACGACGTGAATCGTGTCGATCTGCAGTTGCGTCATGCGGCGGATGGCGTCGAGCACATCGGCCTTGGCGGCCTTGCGGCGCGGCGGCGTCAGCAAGCCTTGCGCGGCCAGATGCAGGGTGCGTGCTGCGGATAGCGGAAGCATCTTCACGCGGATTGTGGTCAGTGAGTGACGGCGAGGGGAGCGGACACAGGGTCCGGCATGGGTCGGCAGCCGCTACTTTAGCGTGAATTACCGCAGATGAACCGGCGCGAGGATCAAGCAAACCCGGCCAACCGCGGGGCAACGCGATAGACGCGTTACCAGCCCCGCCCATGCTTATCCCAGCCGCGATGATGACCGTGGTCATGATGCCAGCGGCGCTCGCGGTAGTAATCGCCCCGATACCCGTGGCCGTCGCCGTAGCTATAAACCGGCTGAGGCGCGTAGACGACGGGCGGCGAGTAGACCACCGGCGGCGGCGGCGCGTAGATCACCGGCGGCGGCGCATACATGGGTCCGGGCGTATTGACGAACACGCCCACGTCCACGCCGGCCAGGGCGGCAGTCGACGCGCCGGCGGCCGCGAGGCCGAGGGCGGCAAATACGATTGCGCGTTTGAGCATGGCTTGTCTCCTGTTCCGAAAGAGCGGGCCATTCGCTGTCGAATGGCTAACGACAATCTTACGAAATAGAAAGAGAAGCAGGTGCTACCAGTTGAACGCGTGTGTAACAGGCAGTAACCCAGGCAGTAACCCCGTCGATAACCGGGCCGTTACCCGCCAGTTCATTGCCTTACCCGCGGCGTGCCGCTCAGGCCCCCAAGGCCACCGCTTCCCCGGCCGACGCCGCCAGCATCTGATGGATCTGCGCAACCACGGCCGCCCCTTCTCCGACGGCGGCCGCCACACGCTTCGTCGACCCCGCGCGCGCGTCGCCGATCGCGTACACACCGTCGACCGTCGTGGCGAGATCGCAGACGGACGCGCCGTCCCGGCCGGTGCCCGTGATCACGAAGCCCTTTTCATCCAGCTTCACGCCGCAGGTGCGCAGCCAGTCGGTATTCGGGTCCGCGCCGGTGAAGAGGAACAGATGCCGCGTGTCGAAATGATCGGTGCCGTCCGGCAAAGGCCGTTTCAGACTCACCGACGCGAGCCCGCTGTCGTCCGCCGCCAGCCGGCCGATCTCCGAGTTCGGATGCACGAACACATTCGGCAGCGAGCGGATGCGGTCGATCAGATAGCGCGACATGGTGGCCTCAAAGCCGCTCCGGCGAATCAGCACGTGCACATTGGCCGCGTGCGTCGCCAGATAGACGATCGCCTGGCCGGCCGAATTGCCGCCGCCCACCAGCACGACGTCCTGGCGCTTGCACAGCTTGGCTTCGACCGGCGACGCCCAGTAATAGACGCCGCGCCCTTCGAAGCGGTCGAGCCCCTCGAGCGTGGGCCGCCGATAGACCGCGCCGCTTGCGATCACGATGGCGCGGGCCGTGATATGGCCGCCGCACTTCAGTTCGAGCTGATACGGCGACTGCTCGCAGCGCAGCGCCTTCACGTGAACCGGAATCGCGACATGCGCGCCGAACTTCTGCGCCTGCACGAACGCGCGGCCCGCCAACGCCTGGCCGGAGATGCCGGTCGGAAAGCCGAGGTAGTTTTCGATCCGCGAACTGGCGCCCGCCTGGCCGCCCGGCGCGCGGCTGTCTAGCACGATCACCGACAGTCCCTCGGACGCGGCGTACACGGCGGTGGCGAGGCCGGCCGGTCCGGCGCCGACGATCGCGACGTCGTACACGTGAGAATCGTCGAGATCGGGCAGCAAGCCCAGGCAGGTGGCGAGTTCCGGCATGCTCGGATGATGCAGCACCGAGCCGTCCGGGCAAATCGCCAGCGGCATGTCTTCCTTGCGCGCGGCGAATTGCTCGATCAGATGCAGCGCGTCTTCATCGCGCTCGTCGATGACGGAATGGGGATGCCCGTTGCGCGACAGGAAGCCTTGCAGCATGACGAGCCGCGGGTCGGTGCTGTTGCCGATCAGGATCGGGCCGCCCGCGCCTTTTTCGATCAGCCCCACGCGCCGCAGGATCAGCGCGCGCATGATGCGCTCGCCGAGTTCCGCTTCGGCGACGATCAGCGCGCGCAGCCCTTCCGGCGGAATCAGCAGCGCGTCCACCGCGGAAAGCGCCATGGCGTTGACCAGCGCGGGCCGCCCCGACAACTGGCCGACCTCGGCAAGAAAACGCCCGGCGCCATGCTCGCCGATCAGCAGTTCGCGCCCGATGCCGTCGCGCTGATAGATCTTCACGCGTCCTTCCAGCAGCACGAACATGCCGGGACCGGGCCGGCCCGTTTCGAACAGCAGTTCACCGGTTTCCCAGTGACCCACTTCGCCGAACCGGCGCAGGCGATCGATTTCCGCGGCCGTGAGCGTGGGATACATCTGGTGCGTGCGGGTGGAGAGCGACGAAAACGGCGCATCGGCGACGACCGCCTGCTGTTGCCCTTCAGCTTCTTGAGTCGAAAGCATTGAACCGCTCCTACGGGAGTTCATTTGATTGGTCGAACGGGATCAAGCGGCGCGGCGCGCCGAGCGCGCGAAAATGCGGATGCGCCGCCGCGCTACACGGCCTTGGGCGCGACGTCCTCGACCGCCACTTCGGGCGGCGGCACGTGGGCCAGCGCTTCAACCGGCTTGCCCGAGTCGCGCCAGGCTTCCATGCCGCCGCGCAGCGGCAGCACGTCGGAGAAGCCGGCTCCGTTCAACTGCTTGGCCATCCATGCCGCAGAAATCTCGTTCGGGCACGAACAGTAGATCACCATCTTCTGATCGCGCGGATAGGCCGCGATGATCGCTTCGAGCTGCCGTTCGTCGGCGAATTGCGAGCCCGGAATCACGAACGGATCGAGTTTGCGCTTTTCGTGCGAACGGATGTCGAACAGCACCGGCGTGTTGCCCGCCGCAACCAGCGAGGCCAGCTCGTCGATTTCCATGCGTGCGGACGCGAGCTTCGAAATCAACTGACGCCGGCGCACCCACCGATAAGTCCCGTACAGCAGCAGCAACGCGACGGCCACGAGGCCCGCCGTTCGGCCGAGGCGCCCGGCGGCGGCGAACAGCATGTCGATCTGCTCGGCGAACAATGCGCCGATGATCAGACCCGTGCCGGACCACAGCGCGGCGCCGATGCTGTCGTAAGTGAGAAACGTGCGATAGCGGGTGCCCATTGCGCCGGCCATCGGAATCGACACGATCGCGAGGCCGGGGACGAACTTCGCCACGGCCAGCACGCGCACACCCCAGCGGCCGAAAAAGCGCTCGGTCTTCTTCACGCAGGTGTCACGCGAGAGCGACAGGCGGCAGATCGCCTTCAGCGTGTTGCCGCCGTACACGCGGCCGGCGAGATACCACGCGCTGTCGCCGATCAGCGTGGCGAAGATCGACAGGATGAGGACCGGCATCAACTGCGTGCCCACCGAGCCGGGATGCATGGCCGCCATCGCGCCGAACAGCACGAGCGACGGCATCGCCGGCACCGGCAACCCGAGGGAGGCGGCCAGCACGTTGACGAAAATGAGCGCCGGCCCGTATTGCTCGACGAGGTCATGTAGCATCGGCTTACATCCGCAGCCCTTTCGGGAGCGGCGCAGGTAGGGAATGCAAAGGGAGAATTCAGGAATTATGGACGCATTTTCAAGGCGTGCAAACGCTCTGAAACGATGCCCGTTATTCGTGGGGTGAAAGCGCTATCGCGGTGTTGCCGAAGCAACTAGAAGCGTGGATTCGAAGCGCGAGCAAAACAAGTAAAAGGATTGACGCCGGCGCGCGATGCAAGTGGCGGAAATAAAAGCACGAGTGCGTTGACGACTTGTTACCGCGCTCGACTCGGGCGGCGACACTCATGCCGCATGCGGCGTACTGCCTGCAACGCACGACATACGGCATCAGGCCATGAGGCGCTCGCGCGCGAACGCCGCGCGCTCCCAAACTCATTGACGATGATTATGCTGTTCGCCGGGTAATTCGGCGCCATGCGCGCGAATCGCGGCAATCAACTCGGCGGGCGTGATTTCATAGCGCACTTCACGATGAATGCCAGGCTTGCGCTCGTCGACTTCGACCAGAAGAATGCCTTTGCCGTCTTCTGTCGATTCGAGGCGCAGCGAGCGGAGTTCGCGCGCCGTTGCGTCGTCGTATTCGGTGAGCAGGGCCATTGACCCGGAGGACCCGGTAGTGCGCATCGAAGTTGTCCTTGTTCCGTTGTTGATCGAATCATTGTACGGGCAGGATAGCGCGCCGTCTGTCGCGCCATGTTCACGCTTGCTCGTGCGCCCGTTCATTTGCCGCTTGCCGTGACGCCGCCCTTGCGCCGTGCGCAGCGCGTTGGCTGGCGCGGCTCGCCGGGCAGCGGGAGAGGTGACATGCGGCTGTGACAACCAGTTTAACGCGACTCCCGCGAGAGGCGGACGCATTTTTCGTGCCCCTCGGCGGTGCAATCGTTCTGCCCGGCTGTCATGCGCATGACGCGCGCTTCGGTTAGGCGCAGGCGGGTCTATCGGGGTATGCGTTGCGACTCATGCAGACTCACGCATGCTGTTCAGATCGCGCAATTCGGCGACGCGCAACGGCGCGTCGGCAGCGAGGAAAAACTCGTCGAGTTGCGGCGGCGCGGCCGTCGTGCCGCTCAACATCGCGTGGACTTGCCCGCGATGATGAATCTGGTGGACGAAAACATGCGGCAGCACGCCGCCGATTTTCTCGCGCTGCACGCCGACCGCTGGTCCGCGATCGATGCGCACTTCGCGGTGCAAATCCTCGTCGCGAAGCGATTCGCAAAAAGCCAGCAGTTGCTGGTCGCTTCGCGCTTGTGCATCCCACAGCTCGGCTGCGCGAGGATAGGGCAGTTCGTTGTCGAAAATGGTGAGGCCCTCGCCGCCGTCGACGAGCGCATCGAAGTAATACCGGTCCACCAGAAGAATGTGATTCAACGTGAGTTGCAGCGACGGGAAGAAACTCACCCGGTGTTCGGCGAACGCCTGGTCAGTCAAGGTGAGACAAGCGCGGTAAAGGCGCAAATTCGACCACGCGTTGTTGCGCGCCATGTCGGCGAAGTGCGCGGACAGCAGGTTGGTTGCCGGAGCGTCGGATGGGGTCACGTCGGCCTCCTGTTACGGGGATCGGTGGAAGGTTCGCGCTCCGTGCAACCCTGTGCGCGCGTGGCGCATGTGGCTCGAAGGTGGCTCGAAGCGCTGCCTGCGTAGCGTAGCATCGCGCGGCGATCCGCGGCCGACGGCTCCCGTATTCCCTCACCACTAGCCTCGCCGCCTGGCCTGCCGGCAAAGCCGAACTTCAACGATTACGGCAGGCGCCGCGACGTGGCAAAAAAATAGCCCGTCCGGAATGGGACGGGCCGTTAAACGCCGTTGTTACTCGGGTCAGCCGGCCCGTTGCAAATTGGGCGCTGACGGGTCAATCCTGAGGCGTCGCTACCCCCCTGTCGAGATGGGACTAATGCCGATCTATCAGACCAATGTGGCTTCGGCTCGCTCCGCATCGCGTGCGATTCCGGGCGCGGGCTTGTGTGTCCCGTTCGACGCGAGCGCTTGACGCTTCGGCGTGGCGGCGCGTTGCGCGGGCGCTGCCTCGGCGACGGTGAATAGACGCACCGCTTCATCGAGCACGTCGGCCTGTTCCGCGAGGCGCTGCGCGGTGGCCGCGGCCTGCTCGACGAGCGCCGCATTCTGCTGCGTGGCGCCGTCCAGATGCGAGACCGCCTGATTCACCTGGCGGATGCCTTCAGCCTGTTCGCTACTCGCATTCGCCACTTCCACGATGATCGACGACACGCGGCTTACCGCCTCGTCGATCACACGCATTTGCGACGTGGTGCGAGCAACCAGTTCGGTGCCCGCCGCCATTTCGGTCGCGCTTGCCTCGACCACCGATTTGATTTCCTTCGACGACGCCGCGCAACGTTGCGCGAGCGTGCGCACCTCGCCCGCGACGACCGCGAACGAGCGGCCCGCCTCGCCCGCGCGCGCTGCTTCGACGGCGGCATTCAGCGCCAGAATATTAGTCTGGAATGCGATGCCGTCGATTACGCCCGTGATGTCCGCAATGCGCCTCGACGCCGCGGTGATGCCGGCCATCGTCTGCTCGACCTGGCCCGCGATCTTGCCGCCGACGGCGGCCGCCGCTTGCGCCTCCTTTGCCAGATCGAGCGCGCGCACGCTGGCGTCGGCATTGGCCTGCACGGTGGTGGTCAACTCTTCCATGGTGGCGGCGGTTTCCTCCAGCGAGGCCGCCTGCAATTCGGTGCGGCGCGCGAGATCGACATTGCCGCTGGAAATCTCGCGCGCGTTCTCGAGCATGCCGGTGATCTGCGCGCGCACGTCGTAGACGATCGCCGCGAGATTCGCCTTCAACTGGTTCAAGGCCTGCATCACCTCGCCGAGGTCGTCATGACGCGCGATCTCCAGATCGGCCGTCAGATCGCCGGCGGCGATACGGGTCGCGAAACCGGACACGTCGCGGATCGGCGCGGCGAGTTGCCGGTCCAGCAACCGCCACGACACGATACTGAGCGCCGTCGTGACGCCGAACGCGAGCCAGAACGGCGCGGGCGGCGCGCCTTGCCAGGCCGCGAGGCCGGTCAGCAGCAGCGCCAGCGGCGTGACCGCATAGCCGGCCGCCGCGCGCGTGGCGACCGGCAGACGCATCAGCGCCTGCAAACGTCCGGCCAGGCCGGTGCGCACCACCACGCCGCGACGCAACTTCACGCCAGGCGACTCGCCGCCGCGCATGCGCGCATACAGCGCCTCGGCGGCGCGCACCGCGTCGCGCTCCGGCTTCACGCGCACGCTGAGATAGCCGACCACGGCGCCTTTCTCCACGACCGGCGTGACGTTTGCCTTGACCCAGTAATGGTCGCCGTTCTTGCGGCGGTTCTTGACGAGGGCGGTCCACGGACGGCCGTCGCGGATCGTCGTCCACAGGTCGGCGAAGGCTTCGCGCGGCATGTCCGGATGACGGATCAGGTTATGCGGTTGACCGATCAGCTCGTCGCGCGTGAAGCCCGAGACGGCCATGAAGGCGGGATTGCAATACTGGATGCGGCCGGTGAGGTCGGTCGCGGAAACGAGCATTTGCGACGAGGGGTATTCGTACTCGTGCCCGGTGACAGGCTGGTTATTGCGCATGGCTTTCCTTGCTGGTGCTCACCGAGGAGGTGAGCGTGGTGCTTACGTCTTGCCAGCAATAACGACAATTAACCTCGCGCGCTTGAGGGTTTCCCAGTAAACCACTCAGGTTTATACCGCCGTGCGCCGTTAACGCAGGGTTGTTTTATGCGGGGCGGATGGCCGATCAGGCCGGTCGCCTGGCGATGAAGTCGATCTCGACCAGCGCGTCGCGCGCCAACGCCGTGACGCCGATGCAGGTTCGCGCGGGCAGCGCGTCGGCGGGGAAATAGGCGCGGTAGGTGTCGTTCATGGCCGCGTAGTCGCGCTTGAACTCGGTCAGGAAGATGCGCGCGGCAACCACGTTCGGCAGACCGAGGCCGAGTCCTTCGAGGACCAGCACGAGGTTGTCCATCACGCGCCGGGTCTGGGCGACGACGCCGTCGGGCAGCGGGGCGGTGTCGTCGGTCGGCCAGGTCGGCATCTGGCCGGTGAGGAATACCCAGCCGTCGGCTTCGGTGGCATGGGAAAACGGACCGACCGGAGTCGGTGCCGCGGGGATCATCCAGAAAGCGGGGGTTGAGCTCATGCAATGCGCGCCGGTTGGGTTGAGAAAGCAGGGTGACAAAGTAACCGATCAAAACTCCTGACGCCGTTACTTTGCCCCGCCTTCACGCCGCGGCCACGCATGTCCGCTCAAACCAGTCCGGTCAGGTAATAAACCGCGATCACGAAGAACACCGCCAGCGTCTTGATCACCGTCACCGCGAAGATGTCGCGATACGACTGACGGTGCGTCAAGCCCGTCACCGCCAGCAGCGTGATGACCGCGCCGTTGTGCGGCAGCGTGTCCATGCCGCCGCTCGCCATTGCGACGACCCGGTGCAGCACTTCCATCGGGATATGCGCGGCTTCCGCGCCCTTGATGAACACGTCGGACATGGCCGCGAGCGCGATGCTCATGCCGCCCGACGCCGAACCCGTGATACCCGCCAGCGAACTCACCGACACCGCTGCGTTGACGAGCGGATTGGGAATGCTCTTCAACGCGTCGCTAACCACCAGAAAGCCCGGCAAGGCCGCGATCACCCCGCCGAAGCCGTACTCCGACGCGGTATTCAACGAAGCCAGCAGCGCGCCCGCCACCGCGGCCTTGGTGCCGATCGCGAAACGCTCGCGCACGCGGCCGAACGCCGTCGCCACGACCATGACGATGCCGAGCAGCAGCGCGCCTTCGACGGCCCAGATCGCGACCACGCTCTTGATCGTCGTCGTGATGGGTGCATGCACGCCCGGCAGGATTTCCGGCGGAACCGAGTACGACGCGCCGTACCAGTTCGGAATCCAGCGGGTCAGCAGGAAGTTCGCGACGCCGACCAGCACCAGCGGCGCGAGCGCCAGCAGCGGATGCGGCAATTGCTTCGATTCGACGCGCTCCGGCTCGTTGACGAGTTCCGTGCCGTAACCTTCGCCGGCCGCCATCGCCGCGCGGCGGCGCCACTCCAGATACGAAAGGCCCACCACGATGATGAACAGCGAACCGATCACGCCGAGCGCGGGCGCGGCCCACGAGGTGGTCTTGAAGAACGTGGTGGGGATGATGTTCTGGATCTGCGGCGTGCCCGGCAGCGAATCCATCGTGAACGAGAACGCGCCGAGCGCGATCGCGCCAGGCATCAGGCGCTTCGGAATGTTGCTCTGACGGTAGAGTTCGGCGGCGAACGGATACACCGCGAACACCACCACGAACAGCGAGACGCCGCCGTAGGTGAGCAGCGCGCACACCGCGACGATCACCGCATTGGCGCGCGAGCGGCCGATATAGCGGATCGCGGCGGCCACGATCGACTCCGAGAACCCCGACAGTTCGATGACCTTGCCGAACACGGCGCCCAACAGAAACACGGGGAAGTACAGCTTCACGAAGCCGACCATTTTCTCCATGAAGATGCCGGAGAACACCGGAGCGACGGCGGAAGGGTCGGTCAGCAGAACGGCGCCGAGCGCGGCGACCGGCGCGAACAGAATGACGCTGTAGCCGCGATAGGCGGCAAACATCAGAAACGCCAGCGCGGCGAGGACGATAACAAAGGACATTGAGTCTCCAAAGCTTGGTTGTTCTACGTGTACGCCGTCCCGATGGCGACGGCATGGCGGCGTGGGAATGCAGGTTCCATGCCACACACGCCGCAGCGGCCCGCCTGGTGATTCCGCCGGCCGAAGTTCGAAACGCGCTGCGGGCGATTGTACCCAAACGTCTCCAAATCGGGACGCAAATCAGCTGAACATACGCGCATTACAGGTTAAACCCTTATGCGACAAGCTTGCTGGCGATCTCGTGGATGAGATAAGCTCGTCTCCGAATTGAGACAGCCACAATAGAACGATACCTGGAGACAGCGACACGATGATGAACGACTGGGCGGGCCTTCCCGCCGCCTATGGCGACGTACTGCGCCGCGCGATGGATTCGCTGTTCCGCACGTTCGAAAATTTCAGCGAAGGCACGTTCATCGTCGATGCGGACGCGCGCGTGGTCTGGATCAACAAGCGCTATGCGGCGCGTTTCGGTTTTGCCGACCCCGAGCAGGCCATTGGCCGCGATTGCGAAGCGGTGATTCCGAACAGCCTGATGCGCGAAGTCGTGACCACCGGCAAGCCGATCCTGCTCGATATTCTCGAAACCGACCGCGAGCCGCTCGTCGTCACGCGTCTGCCGCTGAAGGACGATGCGGGACAAACCGTCGGCGCGGTCGGCTTCGCGCTGTTCGACGAACTCAAGGCGCTGACACCGCTTTTTTCCCACTACTCGCGCGTGCAGCAGGAACTGATCGCGACGCGTCAGTCACTCGCGCAGGCGCGGCGCGCCAAATATACGTTCGGCAGTTTCGTCGGCACGAGCCCGGCGAGCCTCGAAGTGAAGCGCCAGGCGCGCCGCGCGGCGCAACTCGAATCGCCCGTGCTGCTGCTGGGCGAAACCGGCACCGGCAAGGAGTTGCTCGCGCATGCGATTCACGGCGGCTCGGCGCGGGCCAATCAGCCGCTCGTGACCGTCAACGTCGCGGCGATTCCGGATAGTTTGCTCGAAGTCGAATTCTTCGGCGCCGCGCCCGGTGCCTACACCGGCGCGGACCGTAAAGGGCGCGTCGGCAAGTTCGAGCTGGCGAACGGCGGCACGCTGTTTCTCGACGAGATCGGCGACATGCCCCTGCCTTTGCAGGGCAAGCTGTTGCGCGTGTTGCAGGACAAGGAGTTCGAGCCGCTCGGCTCGAACCGGATCGTGCGCGCGGACGTGCGCATCATCGCCGCGACGTCGGCTGATCTGCCGGCGCTGGTCGCGGCGGGGCGCTTTCGCGCGGACCTGTTTTACCGGCTCAATGTGCTGACGATCCACGCGCCCGCATTGCGCGAGCGTCTCGCCGATATCGAGGCGCTGGCCTACGCGATGCTCGAAGAGCTATCGATGCAGGCGCGCGGCGGCCGTCACTTCGAATTGCAGGACGATGCGCTGCGGCTGCTGTGTTCGTACGCATGGCCCGGCAACGTGCGCGAATTGCGCAATACGCTGGAGCGAGCCGTGATGCTTGCCGACAGCGAGCGGATCGACGCGCGCGCGCTCGCGCCGTTTGTCGGCTCCGCGCAGGGCGGCGGCCACCGTCCCTACGTGCCCGAGGCGGTCTCTGTTGCGCGCGCCGCGAACGAGGCCACGGGCGCGCCCGAACCGGCGTCATGGAGCGACGCAATGGCGGCGTTCGAGAAACGCTTCCTGAGCGACGCCTTGCGCGCCAACGGCGGACGCGTGATCGACACGGCAACGCAGATCGGCATGGGCCGCGCGACCCTCTACAAGAAGATCGCGGCATACGGCATCGAGGTGTGACGAAGTCCCGCGACATCGAGTCAGCGCAGCGTAATGGCCACATGGCACAATCGCGTGATCGAAAAACAAGATGTTTCGGGGTTTCCAATGAAGCGCAGTCTTTCCTCATTCGCGCGCCGGGCTTGCGCGACGCTGGCAGTGAGCGCGCTCGCCGCGCTGAACGGTTGCAGCAGCCCCACGCCGCTGTTTCTGTCCGATGGCCGCGCCACCACGCTGGTTCAATGCCCGGCCCGCTCCGACTCGTGCGCGCAGCAGGCCACCGCCAGCTGCGGCGGTGCATTCGACGTCGTGCGTCAATCCACTGAGAATGGCACGCTTAGCCTGATTTACGCCTGTCGCGCGAAATGACTGCACGCCGGCTTCATGCCGGCACGGCGGCTTTCGCAGATTGCCTTTCGTTGGTTCGCGGCCCAGCCGCGGCGGCGGCATTTCCATTGCTGAGATTTATTCTCAACCAAACAAATGTTGTCCCTGTTTGGAGCAAGGTATGAATTCTGTTTCAGGCATAAACGCGCGGCCGTCATAAAACGGACGCCAATGTATGCCGTCGACGGGCAATTCATGCAGTGGGCATTATTTCAAAGTGGAACTTTTCGTTTATCCTTCTTTCCTCCGGCGCCTGCGCGCGCGCTCGCATGGGCCGTGCGCAAGTCGGTGCGGCAGCCAACGGAAGTGCGCGATTAGCCGCTGTATTCTGTTTCAGCCGGCTCGCGATTTTAGCGTCGGACAGATTTGCCGATTGAGCATCGCCGCAAATAGCATTTAAGAAATATTTTCGCGTCGCCGAGATAACCAGCGGCATGGTTTATGCTTCGATTCACGCTTTGTATTAGTTCGATCTGAATCCCGGGGAAAGCAATGAATCACCACCAACTCGAAAAAGATATTGAACACCTTGAGCATGTCATCTCGCATCTTTCGGCTGAAGACCGCATCCCGCTTTCGTATTGGCGTAATCGGATCGACTCGGTTTCCGGCGCGGTTCGCGTGCCGGCGCAGGCCAGCCGGCTCAAGCGTCTGAACGCCGCCCTTTCGGCGCTGGAGGCGCGGCAAAAAGCCTAGGCGCTCGCCACGGCGGGCCGCTGCGCATACCGTCCGGGCGAACGACGGTTTCGGTGGAAACGATTCAGGACAATCATGCGACGAGCGGGATTTTCAGCGGCTCGGCTGACGGCGCTGACGAACGCCATGCAGGGCTACGTGCAACGGGGCGAAGTGGCGGGCGTGGTGTCGATGGTTTGGCGGCGCGGCGAAACCGGCTATTTCGAGCCGCTCGGCTGGCGCGACGAAACCTCGCAACTGCCGATGGAGCGCGACACGCTGTTCCGCATTGCGTCGATGACCAAACCTGTGACGAGCGCCGCGATCCTGATGCTGATCGAGGAGGATCGGCTCGCGCTCGATACACCGCTCTCGACGTGGCTGCCCGAACTCGCCGCGCCTCGCGTGCTGCGCGACCCCACCGGTCCGCTCGACGAAACCGATCCGGCGAGCGCGCCGCTTACCGTGCTCGATCTGCTTACGCATCGCGCCGGCTTTGCCTATCACTTCACCGCCGAGGGGCCGTTGGCCGAAGCTTATGCGGCCGCGTTCAACGGCCTCGAAGCGGGCGCCGGCAACAACGCGTGGCTGGCTCACATCGCGCGGCTGCCGTTGATGTTCCAGCCCGGTTTGCGCTGGCACTACGGCATTGCCACGGACGTGCTCGGCGTGCTGATCGAGCGTGTGAGCAGCATGTCGCTCGGCGAGTTTTTCCGCACGCGGATTTTCGAACCGCTCGGCATGCGCGATACCGGTTTCTCGGTGCCCGATGCGCAGCTCGCGCGGCTGGCGACGGCTTACGGCGTCCAGCCGGGCACGGGGCGGCGCGTGGTCGAGGATCATCCTTCGTCGAGCCGCTGGGCCAACCCTGACCGTTTCCAGAGCGGTGGCGGCGGCCTCGTTTCCACGGCGCAAGACTATCTGCAATTCGCGCAGCTGCTGCTTGGGCGCGGGCGTGTCGGCACGACGCGTTTGCTGTCGCATCGCTCGGTCGATCTGATGCGCTCGAACTTTCTCACGCGCGACCAGCGCCGCGTTCCGGCCTTCGGTCATGTGCTCTGGGCCGGCCAGGGGTTCGGGCTCGGCTTGTCGATCGTGGACGACCCCGCGCAGCAGTTGCCGCACGGCTATCGTTCGATGGGCTCGTTCGGCTGGCCGGGCGCGTTCGGCACGAGCTGGTTCGCCGATCCTGTGGAAGAGCTAATTGGTTTGATGCTGATTCAGCGCCGCGCGGTTGAACCGTTTCCAATGGCGGTCGATTTCGAACGCCGCGTGTACGATGCAATTGACGATTGAGTACATTGGGTTCGTCAGGCCGGGCCAAGGGATCGAACGGCGGCAATGCGCGGTTCGCTATCCGGCACGTTTTTCGTCTGCTAGTGTGCGCACAGCATGCAGTTCGTCAAACCGATTGGAGCATCTGTCATGGCCTCGTACAAACAGTTGACTACCCAGCTCGAAAAGCTCCACAAGGAGGTAGCGGCAGCCCGCGAAAAGGAAATCGCGCAGGCGATCGCCGAGATCAAACAGAAGGTGGCTGAATACGACCTCACGGCCGAGGAACTGGGTTTCACGGTCAAGCGTGCGCCGGCGCGCAAACCGGCTCTGGCCGCCAAGTACCGCAATCCGAAAACCGGCGAGACGTGGAGCGGCCGCGGCCGCTCGCCGGCCTGGCTCGCCGGCAAGAATCGCGAGCGCTTTCTGATCGACGCCTGAAGCGCGGTACTGCATGGCGCCTTCGTTCTGAGGGCGCCCATTGTTCTGAAGTGAGGCCGCGAGCGGATTTTTTCGCACCGCGAGCCGGGTCCCGAAAACGCTCACCTTTGGTTTGAAATCGCCTCGCGAGCCGCGCGTTTTCCGGAGCGGCTGACGCGGGGCTACTTTGCTTCGGGCGACCCCGGTTTTGTCGAACGATGCGGCTGGTGATTCCTTGGATGCTGCCGCTCGTCACTACGGCACGAAGTCCGGTGAAATCCGCGCGAGCCTTTGCCAGCGGGCGTTTCCAGGCTCCGCGAAAAATTGCATCGACGATAGTTCGATGACGTGCGCAGCGATTTCGCGAAGCTCGATCAACTCCCGGACTTCATGGTGATGGTGCGCGAGCGGACCTTCGATGCGTTCACCTTTTGCCTCGATTCGAGGTGCGCCGCCGCAAGTCCCGAAAACTCTCACCTTTGCCTTTGCCCGAGCGCGCCGAACCCTGTGCTCAGGTCAAACCGTGTCGTTGACCGGCATGCTCGTGCTGGTCGCGTGCGCGCCAGCATTTCCCAACGCCTCTCCCCATGACGTGTATCATTCGTTCCCTGCGCTGTTCTGCGCCGGTGATTCCCGTATTGTCGAACGCTCGTTCGTGACCTTGTTCCGACGCAACCGGGTTGCCATGTGACGCGGGTCTCCAACCCGGCTTCCGCAGTTCGGCGCCGCCGCGCAACGCGTGGCAGAGCGGCCGCACCAGCAGCCGTTGACCGCCCGAACCCCTATCCGTGACCGCCAGCCCGATGTCAGTCTCCGAACTCAAACGCCGCCGCACGTTCGCGGTTATTTCCCACCCGGACGCGGGCAAAACCACGCTCACTGAAAAGCTGCTGCTGTTCTCGGGCGCGATCCAGATCGCCGGCACCGTGAAGGGCCGCAAGAGCAACCGTTACGCGACGTCCGACTGGATGGAGATCGAAAAGCAGCGCGGCATTTCCGTCGCCAGTTCGGTGATGCAGTTCGAGTACGGCGACGCCGTGATCAACCTGCTCGATACGCCGGGCCACGAAGACTTCTCCGAAGACACGTACCGCGTGCTCACGGCGGTCGACGCCGCCGTGATGGTGATCGACGGCGCGAACGGCGTGGAAGCGCAAACGCTGAAACTGCTGGAAGTGTGCCGCAGCCGCAAGACGCCGATCGTCACCTTCATCAACAAGCTCGACCGCGAAGTGCGCGAGCCGCTCGAACTGCTCGACGAAATCGAGCAGCATCTGGGCGTGGCCGCCGTGCCTTTCACCTGGCCGATCGGCATGGGCAAGGAATTCCAGGGCGTCTACGACATCCAGCGCGACCAGGTGCGCGTATTCCGCGCCGGGCAGGATACCGCCGGCGGCGCGGTCGAAACGCTGCAAGCGTTGAGCGACGAGGAAGGCGAACGCCGCTTCGGGCATAGCTGGATCAAGGCGAAGGACGAGATCGATCTGATCACGGGCGCCACGCCCGACTTCGATCGCGAGCAGTTCCTCGCCGGCCAGCAGTCGCCGGTGCTGTTCGGCTCGGCGATCAACAACTTCGGCGTGAAGGAAATTCTCGACGCGCTGGTCGACCTCGCGCCGCCGCCTTCGATGCGCATGACCGTGCAGCGTCCGGTGATGCCGGACGAGCCGAAGTTCACCGGCGTGGTGTTCAAGGTGCAGGCGAACATGGATCTGGCGCACCGCGACCGCGTGGCGTTCATCCGCGTGTGCTCGGGGCGTTTTGAGCGCGGCATGGCCGTCAAGGTGACGCGTTCGAACAAGACGTTCCGCGCCAACAACGTGGTGACGTTCCTGTCGCAGCGCCGCGAGACGGTGAGCGAGGCGTATCCCGGCGACATCATCGGTATCCCGAATCACGGCACGCTGAGTCTCGGCGATACGCTGACCGAAGGCGAGCAGTTGCAATTCGTCGGCTTGCCGTTCTTCGCGCCGGAAATTTTTCAGACCGTCGAAGTGGTCGACCCGATGCGCGCCAAGCAACTCGGCGAAGCGCTCAAGCAGCTCGGCGAGGAAGGCGCGATTCAGGTGTTTCGTCCCGAAGTGGGCGGCTTGATGATTCTCGGCGCGGTGGGTCAGTTGCAGTTCGAAGTGGTGTCGCATCGTTTGTCGACGGAATACAAGGTCGACGTGCGCATGGCGCCGGCGCGTTACCGGATGTCGCGCTGGGTGACCTCCGACGACCCGGCCGAACTGCGCCGTTTCACCGATTCATACGCGGCGCGGATCGCGCTCGATGCATCCGATGCGCCGACTTATCTCGCGTCGCACGTGTCGGAGATCGAAGTCGCGCAGAAGGCGTGGCCGAAAATCGTCTTCAACGAATTGCGCGAGCATTCGGGCGCGCCGTTCAAGAAGGCGATGTAGGTCGCGCTGGCCGCGCGCTTATCGGCGAACGGCACGGGGTGAAACAGAGAACCGCGTCGATCGACGCGGTTTTTTTACGCGCTGAGTTTGTCGCCAGCGCTTTCGGGCAACGACGTTGGCATCTCGCATGAGCCGCGGTTCGAGAAGCCCCCGCGCAAGCCGCCGACTTCGCCTATCCTGACGAAGACATGCGCCTGCCTCCGGCGCGCCACTCTCCATTCGCGGAGCGCCCGTGACCGTTCGCAATCTCGATGCCTTGTTCCGACCCAAATCCGTCGCCGTGATCGGCGCGTCCGAGCGGCCGGGCAGCACCGGCGCGATGGTGTGGTCGCGCGTGCTGGAAGGCGGCTTTGGCGGCCCGCTCTGGCCGGTCAACCCGAAGTACGAAACGCTCGGCGGCCACCCGGTTTTCGGCGACACCGGCGATCTGCCGCAAGCGCCCACCGTCGCGCTGATCTGCACGCCGCCCGATACGTGGCCCGGCATCATCCACAAGCTCGGCGGGCTCGGCACGCGCGCGGCGATCATCGTCGGCGAGGCGCGTTGCGATGCCGACCGGCTGCATCTGCGGCACGCGCTTTCGGCGGCGCGGCCGAATCTGCTGCGCATCGTCGGGCCGGGCAGCCTCGGCGTGGTGTCGCCGGCGCTGCGCGCGTATTTCGGCGCGCCTTCGTGCACGGTCAAGGCGGGCGGCGTCGCGTGGGTGTCGCAATCGAACGCGCTGACCAATGCCGTGCTCGGCTGGGCGCACGCGCGCGGGCTCGGTTTTTCGCATGCGGTGGCGCTCGGCGGCGAGGCCGATGTGGACGCCGGCGACGTGCTCGACTATCTGGCGAGCGACCCCGGCACGCGCGCGATTCTGCTCGAACTGGATACGGTGCGCGCGGCGCGCAAGTTCATGTCGGCGGCGCGCGCGGCGGCGCGTAACAAGCCGGTGCTGGCGTTGCGCTCGGGCCGTGCCGATCCCGCCGACGGCCTCTACACCGCCGCATTCCGCCGCGCGGGCATGGTGCGCGTCGACGCGCTCGACGATCTGCTCGACGAGATCGAGACGCTCGGCGTGGGCCGCGTCGCGGCCGGCGCCACGGCGACGCTGATCACGAGCGACCGCGGCCTTGCGACGCTCGCTTGCGACGCCTTCGCCGCCGCAGGCGACACGCTCGCCGCATGGCCCGCCGCCGCCGACGCGGCATTCGCCGAAGCGCTGCCGTATGCGGTGACGGGCAATCCGCTGCGACTCGGCGACGACGCGCGGCCCGAGCATTTCGGCACCGCGCTGAAGATACTCGCGGACCACCGCGGCGCGGGCACGGCGTTCGTCGTTCATGCGTCGACGCATGGCGCGCCGGTCGGCGAGGTCGCGCAGGCGTTGATCGCGAATCAGCGCTTTGCGTATCGCGGCTTGCTGGCATGTTTCTTCGGCGGCGTGGACGCGGCGACGCGCGACGCGCTGCATGCGCAAGGCATTCCGGTTCATACGACGCCACAGCGGCTCGCGCGCGCCTTCGCCCGTCTGGTCGACTACCGGATGGGCCGCGAGTTGCTGATGCAGACGCCGGAGGGACTGCCGGCGCGGATTCCCGAGGCGATCGACGCCGCTCAGGCGCAGGCGCGCGCGGCGCTTGCCGCGAATGCGGATCGACTCGCCGGCGAGGCGGCGGCGCAGTTGCTCGAACGCTTCGGGCTGCGCGTGGAAGCGGCGGAAAGCGCGGCGGCCGCCGCGCCGAATTCCATTGTCGACATCACCGTCGAACTTCACGACGACGACAACTTCGGCCCGGTGTTCCGTTTTACGGCGCCGTCGGCCGACGGCGTGTCCGAGCCGCTGCGCGTCTACGGTTTGCCGCCGCTCAATCCGACACTCGCGCGGGACATCGTCACGCGCTCGCCTTATGCGCGGCTGGTAGCACCCGAGCCGGTATTGGCCGCGCTCACCGCGCTGTCGCAGGCGGTGTGCGACGTCAAGGAAATCGTCGGCCTTGCGCTGACGCTGCGCGTATTCCGCGACCACGTCACGGTGCTTGCCCCGACGCTCAGCATCGCGTCGACGCGCAGCCGTCTCGCCATCGTGCCGTATCCGCGCCGCTTCGAGGAGACGTTGGAGTGGCAAGGCGTGCGCATGACGGTGCGGCCGATCCGCCCGGAAGACGAGGCGGCGCATCACGATTTCGTCGAGGCGATGACGCCCGAGGATTTGAGGCTGCGTTTTTTCGGCGCGGTGGGCAGCTTCGATCATTCGCAACTCGCGCGCATGACGCAGATCGACTACGACCGCGAAATGGCGCTCATCGCCACCGTGCAAACCGACGAAGGTTTCGCGCGGACGTTGGGCGTGGTGCGCGCGGTTGCCGATCCCGATAACGAAACCGCGGAGTTCGCGGTTGCAGTGCGCTCGGACCAGAAAGGCCGGCGCCTTGGACAATTGCTGATGGACCGCATCGTCAACTACGCAAGGGTGCGTGGCATCCATTGGCTGGTGGGCGAGGCGCTGCGGGAGAACACGCCGATGATCGCGTTGGCGAAAGCCAGTGGCTTCACCGTGACGCCGACGGAGGATCCGGGTGTGGTGGGCTTCAGGATGGCGTTGGATGAGCCCGGTTCGCAGCAGTAACCGGCGGCGCGGCGCGCTCTTGAGAGATGCTCAGCGCCGTGCCGCTTCTGGAACGCGGCAATGACGCCGATAGGACCGTCCGCGACGAATCGCGGACTTGCACGCGTGAATGCCTGAACTTACGCGGCCAGCTTCCCCGCCGCTTCCTCAACCTGCGTGCGCGTCACCGACAACTCTTCCAGCCACGCATCCGCATACACAGCGCCGGTCTCGCGTTCCAGGCGCGCGATCGTCGCCGCGCAACGGTTTGCATCCTTCGGCGTTGCGATGAACGACTTCACCGATTCACCCGCCTTGAACGCATCGAACAGCGGCACGCGAATCTCGTCCGGCAGCGCACGCGTCGTCCACTGGTACGGCTTGCCGTTGAACGTGAACGACGGCGGCAGCACGCGCTCTTTCCTGGCCGCCGGAATCAGGCCGTAAGTGCGCGCGGCGTCGCCGATCTGCTCGGCTGAAAACAGCTCGTCCGGGCTGATGTCGAATTGCTGAATGAAGGTTTCGATGCTTTGCATCGCCGCGGCGCGGTCGTCGCGGCGCTTTTGCGCATGAGCGACGATGTCGCGCAGTTCGTCGGCTTCTTCAGGCGTGATCGTGAAGCTCGACTGCTTCTGCTGGAGTTCGGAAAAACGCTGGAATTCGGAATCGGTCAGAAGTTTCGCCATTGCTTATCGATGAGCGGCATGAGGAACCCCATGCGGCGTGATTTTTGAGGGGTCGCCATTCTAAACCATGCGCGAATGCACGCGATGTTCAACGGCTTGCCGTGCGCATGCTGCGTGCGCGAGCATCACGCTAGACGGACACTCTCCCGAAACATCGACAGCGCCTGCACCGTCTCGCGCAGCAGCGCGGTCGCGACTTCGAGCGTCGGCGCGACGTATTCGTCGATGCGCCGCAGATACGGGCAGGTCAGCGCCGCGATCGCCTGGCCGGACGGTCCCTGGATCGGAAACGTGAGATCGGTCACGCCGAAGATCTGCTGGCTGTCCTTCTGCGAAAAACCCGCCGCGCGAATCCGCTCGCACGCCTCTTCCAACGCCTCACGGTCGATCGTGACCTCGCCCTTCACCTTGGTGTGTTCGGCGAGCATCTGTTCGCGTTGCTCGATGCTTTGAAACGCGAGCATCACACGGCCCGAGCCGGTGTCGATCAGGCCCACCCGCGAACCGAGCCGCACCGACATGCCCCACGTGCCCGGTCCATCCACTTGCGCGATCACCAGCAGATTGCCGCGGTCGTACACGACGAGATGACATGACTGCTCGGCGGCATCGGCAAAGCGCAGCATCAACGGCAGCGCTTCGGAGATGAGCCGGTTCATCGGCGGATGACGATGCGCGAGCGCGTACAGCTTCAGGCTCAGCGAATAGCGGTCGCCCGCCGCCGAGCGCACGACATACTGCCGCGCGACCAGCCGTTCGAGCATCCGATACATCTCGCTCGCGTTGCGTCCGAGCAGCTTGGTGATCTCGGCGCGCGTCAGCCCCTCTTTCTGCTCGGCGAGCAGTTCGAGGATGTCGAGACCCTTATCGAGCGCGGGGGCGCGATAACGGTCGGCGTCGTCTTTGTCTTCTACGTCCATCGTGAGCGAGTTCTCGTGTCGTTTTCGCATTATCTGGCGCGAGAGGGTCGGTGCGTACTGAATCTTGTGCGATGCAGCGCTTGTCCAGGGAAAATACGGACGATTGGTGCAGTGCACTTCGCTTGACTTGGGAAAGTTCGTATATGAATAATACGTTCATTGGTGAATGAGCGCACGCCAATACTTCATAAAAGCGCAGGACGCAGTGTCGGCCATCCTCGGCCGGATCACGCAGTTCAACAACGCATATAGGACAGGAGACAACCATGTCGTTTGTGAAAAGGCCGCTCGCGGCCCGTCGTTCATTCAGGAGTTCGCTCTTCACCGTGGCGGCGGCAGCGTGCGTCGCCAGCTTCGGCTTCACCGGCGCTGCGCAAGCCGCCGAGACCGGCAAGATCGGTCTCGATCTGCCGCTGCTGACCTCGCCGTTCTGGCAGTCGTACAACACCTATTTGCCCAAGTACGCGAAAGACATGGGGCTCGACATCCTCGCGCCCGTCAATTCGAACGGCGATCCGGTGCAGCAGATCACCGACATGAACAACCTGTTGAACCTCGGTTCGAAGGGCATCGTGGTCGGCCCGCTGGATTCGGCGGCGATCAGCCGCGCGCTCGATTCCGCCGCGGCCAGGAATGTGCCCGTCGTCGCCGTGGACGTCGCGCCGACGCAAGGCAAGGTCGCGATGGTGGTGCGCGCGGACAATCGCGCGTACGGCGAGAAAGCGTGCAAGTACATCGGCGAACACGTGAAGTCGGGCAAGGTCGTGCAGATCATGGGCGACCTCGCATCGGTGAACGGGCGTGACCGCTCGGAAGCATTCCGCTCCTGTGTGAAAGGCTATCCCGGCTTGACGCTGCTGGAAATTCCGGCGAGCTGGAAGGGCGACGTCGCGGCCACCGCGCTCGACAGTCTGCTTACCGCCAATCCCGACGTGAAGGGCATCTACATGCAGGCGGGCGGCGTTTATCTGTCGCCCACCCTGCAAACCCTGCGGCGCAAGCAGATGCTGTTTCCCGCCGGCGACGCGAAGCACGTCGTGATCGTCAGCAACGACGGCATTCCCCAGGAGTTCGACGCGATTCGCCGCGGCGACATCGACGCAACGGTTTCGCAGCCGGCCGATTCGTATGCGAAATACGGCCTCTTCTACATCAAGGCCGCGTTGGCCGGACAAACCTTCAAGCCGGGCCCGACCGATCACGGCAGCAACATCATCCAGCTGGCGCCGGGCATTCTCGAAGATCAATTGCCCGCGCCGCTCGTCACGAAGTCGAATGTCGACGACAAGGCGTTGTGGGGCAACACGGTCAAATGAACGCGCCGACGCCCTCCGTGCCGGTCGTCGAAGCGTTCGAAGTCACCAAACGCTTCGGCTCCACGCCCGCGCTGAAAGACGTGAGCATCCGCGTGATGCCCGGCGAGTCGCATGCGCTCGTCGGGCGCAACGGGGCCGGCAAATCGACGCTGGTGTCGATCCTCACCGGCCTGCGCAAGCCCGATACCGGCGAGGTCCGTTTCAGCGGCGCGGCCGCGCCGTCGATCGCGGATCGCGACGCGTGGCGCGAGCGCGTCGCCTGCGTTTATCAGCATTCGACGATCATCCGCGATCTGAGCGTCGCGGAGAACCTGTTCATCAACCGGCAGCCGTTGCGCGGCGGCGTGATCGACTGGCAAGCGATGCGCCGCGACGCACGCAAGCTGCTCGACCACTGGAAGATCGACGTGCGCGAGGACGCGCGCGCCGGCGATCTGACGGTGGAAGCGCGGCAACTCGTGGAAATCGCGCGGGCGCTGTCGTACGGCGCGCGCTTCATCATTCTCGACGAACCCACCGCGCAGCTCGACGGCGACGAGATCAAGCGCCTGTTCCGGCGCATCAGCGAGTTGCAGCGCGAAGGCGTGACCTTCCTGTTCATCTCGCACCATCTGCAAGAGGTCTATGAGATTTGCCAGGCGGTGACGGTGCTGCGCGACGCGCGGCATATCGTCAGCGCGCCGGTTTCCGCGTTGCCGCGTGAGCAGTTGATCGAAGCGATGACCGGCGAACGCGGCGGCCTCTCGGTCGCCGACGCGGCGGCGCGCGACGCGTTGCCCGCCGATACGGCCGTCGCGCTGGAAGTGAAGGAGTTGGCCGGTTCCGATTACGAAGACGTGTCGTTCACGGTCAAGCGCGGCGAAGTGGTCGGCCTGACCGGCGCAACGAGCAGCGGCCGCACGAGCGTGGCCGAAGCGATTGCCGGTTTGCGCGCCGCGAAGCGCGGCACGATCAGCGTGGATGGCGCAAGCCTGCCGCCCGGCGACGTGCCTGCGGCTTTGGCGCGCGGCATCGGCTGCGTGCCGAAGGACCGTCATCACGAAGGCCTGGTGCTGACGCAATCGGTGGCGGAAAACGCGTCCATGACGATCGCGCGCATGCTCGGCAAATTCGGCATCGCGCCGCCCGCGAAGAAGAACGCCTTCGGCCAGAAGATGATCGACGCGCTCGGCATCGTCGCGCAAGGCCCCGAGCATGTCGTATCCGGGCTGTCGGGCGGCAATCAGCAGAAGGTGGTGATGGCGCGCGCGCTAGCCACCGACCCGAACGTGCTCGTGCTGATCGACCCCACCGCGGGCGTCGACGTGAAATCGAAAGAAGCGTTGCTCTCCGTCGTGGACCGCGTGCGCGAGGAAGGCAAGGCCGTGCTGGTCGTATCCGGCGAACTCGACGATCTGCGCACCTGTGACCGTGTGCTGGTCATGTTCCGTGGCCGTGTCGCGGCCGAATTTCCCGCCGGTTGGCAGGACCACGATCTGATCGCATCCGTTGAAGGAGTCAGTCTCCATGAAGAATAGTGTGCCCAGTCCCGCGTTCGCCGCGGCTCCCGGCCAAACGCAGCCGGCCATGAAAGCGACGCGCGGCAAGCGCGCCCGCAGCGAATTGGCGCGCTTGCGCGAGCTGGCGTTGCTGCCCGCGCTTGCCTTGCTGATCGTGATCGGCGCGTTCGTCAGTCCGAGTTTTTTGACCAGGGCGAATCTGATCAGCGTGCTGGGCGCCTCGGCGGCTCTCGCGCTGGTCGTGCTCGCCGAATCGCTGATCGTGCTGACCGGCAAGTTCGATTTGTCGCTCGAATCGACCGTCGGCATCGCGCCCGCTGTCGGCGCGATGCTGGTGATGCCGGCAATGTCCGCGGGATTCGGCACGCAATGGCCCGCGGCGGCCGGCCTGCTCGCGATCCTCGCTGTCGGCGCCGTGATCGGCTTCATCAACGGCTTTCTGGTGGTGCGTTTGCGGCTGAATGCGTTCATCGTCACGCTGGCCATGCTGATCGTGCTGCGCGGCATGCTGGTGGGCGCGACCAAGGGCGGCACGCTGTTCGACATGCCGCCGTCGTTCTTCTCGCTCGCCACCACGATCGTGCTCGGCCTGCCGCTGTCGGTATGGCTCGCGGCGGTGGCGTTCGCGATCGCGGCGTTCATGTTGCGCTATCACCGCCTCGGCCGCGCGTTGTACGCGATCGGCGGCAATCCGGAAGCGGCGCGCGCGGCGGGCATTCGCGTCGAGCGCATCACGTGGGGCGTGTTCGTGCTCGGCAGCATGCTCGCGGCGGTGGGCGGTTTGATCGTGACCGGCTATGTCGGCGCGATCAACGCGAACCAGGGCAACGGCATGATTTTCACGGTGTTCGCGGCGGCGGTGATCGGCGGTATTTCGCTCGACGGCGGCAAGGGCTCGATGCTCGGCGCGCTTTCCGGCGTGCTGCTGCTCGGCGTCGTGCAGAACCTGCTGACGCTCGCCCAGGTGCCGTCGTTCTGGATTCAGGCGATTTACGGCGCGATCATCCTCGGCTCGCTGATGGTGGCGCGGCTTGCCAGCGGCGAAGGCCAGAACTAATTCGAAAGACGATGCCTGACGGAGAACTCACTTGACCAGCCGCCCATTGCAAACCGATCCACGCCTGATCCTGCTCAGTCCCGCCGATAACTGCCTGATCGCGGCGGCGCGTCTCGATGCGGGCACGCAAGTGGAGATCGAAGGCGCGCTCGTAACGCTCGCGAAAACCATCGAGCTCGGTCACAAGGTGGCGCGCCGCGAGCTCGCGAAAGACGACAAGGTGCTGCGCTACGGCGCGGTCATCGGCCACGTGACCGAAGCGGTCGCGCCCGGCGCGCATCTGCATACGCACAACCTCGAAAGCGATTACCTGCCGACTTACACGCACGACGCGGGACACGAGTTCGTACATCACTGACTTGCGCTCAATGACGCGGCCTTGCGCCGCGCTGGAACGATCATGACTGACACTTCCGTAGCATCTGTCGCCGCACAGCAGCCCATGCTGCAAGGCTATCCGCGCCGGGACGGCCGCAAGGGCATCCGCAATGTGGTCGCGGTGGCGTATCTGGTGGAGTGCGCGCACCACGTCGCGCGCGAGATCGTCACGCAGTTTCGCGAGCCGTTCGACGCATTCGACGACGCTTCGGCCGAGCGCGAACCGCCGGTGCATCTGATCGGCTTTCCCGGCTGCTATCCGAACAGCTACGCCGAAAAGATGCTGGAGCGGCTTGCCACGCATCCGAACGTGGGCGCGGTGTTGTTCGTGTCGCTCGGTTGCGAGAGCATGAACAAGCATTACCTCGTGGACGTGGTGCGCGCGAGCGGCCGTCCCGTCGAGGTGCTGACGATCCAGGAAAAGGGCGGCACGCGCAGCACGATTCAATACGGCGTCGACTGGATTCGCGATGTGCGCAAGGAGCTCGCCGCGCAACGAAAAGTGCCGATGGCGCTCTCCGAACTGGTGGTCGGCACCATCTGCGGCGGCTCGGACGGCACCAGCGGCATCACGGCGAACCCGGCGGTGGGCCGGGCGTTCGATCATCTGATCGACGCGGGCGCGACCTGCCTCTTCGAGGAAACCGGCGAGCTGGTGGGCTGCGAGTTTCATATGAAAACGCGCGCGGCACGGCCCGACCTTGGTGACGCCATCGTTGCGTGCGTCGCGAAGGCCGCGCGCTACTACTCGATTCTCGGGCACGGCAGTTTCGCGGTCGGCAATGCGGACGGCGGCCTCACCACCCAGGAAGAAAAGTCGTTGGGCGCGTATGCGAAGAGCGGCGCGTCGCCGATTGTCGGCATCATCAAACCCGGCGATATTCCGCCGACCGGCGGCCTCTATCTGCTCGACGTAGTGCCCGACGGCGAGCCGCGCTTCGGCTTTCCGAACATCAGCGACAACGCGGAGATCGGCGAACTGATCGCCTGCGGCGCGCATGTCATTCTGTTCACGACCGGACGCGGCTCGGTGGTCGGCTCGGCGATTTCGCCGGTCATCAAGGTGTGCGCGAATCCGGCGACGTACCGCAACCTCGCCGGCGACATGGACGTCGACGCGGGCCGTATTCTCGAAGGCCGCGGCACGCTCGACGAGGTTGGCCGCGAGGTGTTCGAGCAAACGGTGGCGGTGTCGCTCGGCGCGGCGTCGAAATCGGAAACGCTTGGTCATCAGGAATTCATCCTGACGTACAAGACTTTTGAACCGGTCGGGCCGGCGTGCCTGCCGTCGAGCGCCGCGGCGCCGCATCGCGTGGTTGCGATCGAGCCGCATTGAGCGGCCGGACCGCGGGTCCCTCCGCAGGCGGTTCGCACGCGCGGCGGGCATATTTGGCTCGCGCGTGCTAAAACACGGTGAAACAGGAGACAGCTTCAATGACGGCAGCGATCGGTTCGAAGGTCGGGCGGCGGCGCGGCGTTGCCCGCACCGCCTTGCAAGTGACAGGATTGGGACTCGGCACGGCGCCCCTGGGCGGCCTCTATCGCGACCTGTCCGACGAGGAAGCGCACGCGACCGTCGCCGCCGCGTGGGACGCCGGCGTGCGTTACTTCGATACCGCGCCGCATTACGGCAACACCAAGGCCGAGCATCGGCTGGGCGACGCGTTGCGCCGCTATCCGCGCGGCGACTATGTGCTGTCCACCAAGGTGGGCCGCCGCTTCGTGCCGCGCACCACGCCTTACGAGGGCAAGGAAGGCTGGCAAAACCCGCTACCCTTCGAGGCGATCTACGACTACACGCACGACGGCATTCTGCGTTCGTTCGAGGACAGCCAGCAGCGCCTCGGCATCGTCGATATCGACATTCTGCTGGTGCACGATATCGGCCGGGCCACGCACGGCGACGAGAACCCCCATTACTGGCGGCAACTGACCGAAGGCGGCGGCTTCCGCGCATTGGACGAGCTGCGCTCGGCGGGCGCGATCAAGGCCGTCGGTCTCGGCGTGAATGAAGGCGCGGTAATTCTGGAAGCGATGGCCGAGTTCGATATCGATTGCGCGTTGCTTGCAGGCCGGTATACGCTCCTCGAGCAGACCACGCTCGACGATCTCTTGCCGGCCTGCGAGAAGCGCGGCGTCAGCATCCTGTTAGGCGGCGCGTTCAACTCGGGCATTCTGGCCCGCGGCGTCGAGGGCGATCTGAAATTCAACTACGGCGATGCGCCGCGCGAGGTGATCGAGCGCGTCGCACGGCTGCAAGCGGTGTGCCGCGAACACGGCGTGCCGCTCGCCGCCGCCGCCTTGCAGTTTCCGTATGCGCATCCGGCGGTCGCCACCGTGCTGACCGGCGCGCGCAGTGCCGACGAATTGCGCGAGAACGCCGCGTCGTTCGAGCAGCCGATCCCCGCGGAATTGTGGTCCGCGTTGCGCGACCAGGGCTTGCTCGACCACCGCGCGCCCGCGCCAGAGGATTGATCCGACGATGCATATCGATGCCCACCAGCACTACTGGGACCCCGCCCGCGGCGACTACGAGTGGCTCACGCCGGAACTGCAGATTCTTTACCGGACGTTCGGCCCAACGGATCTCAAACCATTGCGCGAAAGGGTGGGCATCGAGCGAACGGTGGTCGTGCAGGCGGCGCCGACCCTCGACGAGACGCGTTATCTGCTGGACATGGCGCGCAACGAACCGTCGATCGCCGGCGTGGTGGGCTGGGTGCCGTTGCTCTTGCCGACCGCGCCGGCCGTCATCGACGCCTTCGCGCATGAGCCGAAGTTCAAGGGCGTGCGGCCGATGCTGCAGGACTTGCCGGACGACACGTGGATCGCCAATCCCGACCTCGCGCCGGCGATCGAAGCGCTGATCGCGCACGACCTCGCATTCGACGCGCTGATTTACGCGCGCCACGTCGAGCCGATCGAAGCCTTCGCGGCGCGCTTTCCGGCGCTGCGCATCGTGGTCGATCACGGCGCCAAGCCGCCGATCCGCTACGGCCGCGCCGCTTGGCAAGCATGGGCCGACGCGATCACGCGGCTCGCAAGGCTGCCGCAGGTGCATTGCAAGCTGTCGGGCCTCGCCACCGAAGCCTCGCCCGGCTGGACCGAGGAAACGCTGCAACCATATGTCGAGCATCTGCTCGCCGCGTTCGGTCCGGCGCGTTTGATGTGGGGCAGCGACTGGCCCGTGCTCGATCTGAACGGCGACTATCTGCTGTGGCACTCGGTGGCGAATACCTTGCTCGCGTCCTTGAGCGACGCCGAGCGTGAAGCGGTTTTCGGCGGCAACGCCGCCGCGTTTTATCGGCTTTGAGCATACGAAGACACAAGAAGCCCATTCAACTGGAGTCGTAGATGACACAAAGACTGGCCGGCAAGACGGCCCTGATTACCGCAGCGGGACAAGGCATCGGTCTCGCCACCGCGGAACTGTTCGCGCGCGAAGGCGCGCGCGTGATCGCCACCGATATCCGCATCGACGGACTCGCCGGCAAGCCGGTCGAAGCGCGCAAGCTCGACGTGCGCGACGACGCGGCGATCAAGGCGCTGGCCGCGGAAGTCGGCGCGATCGACGTGCTGTTCAACTGCGCGGGCTTCGTGCACGCCGGCACGATTCTCGAATGCACGGACGAAGACTGGGATTTCGCCTTCGATCTGAATGCGAAGGCGATGTACCGCATGATCCGCGCGTTCCTGCCGGCGATGCTGGAAAAGGGCGGCGGCTCGATCATCAATATGTCGTCGGCGGCGTCGAGCGTGAAGGGCGTGCCGAACCGCTTCGTGTACAGCGCGTCGAAAGCGGCCGTGCTCGGCTTGACGAAGTCCGTCGCGGCGGATTTCATCACGCGTGGTGTACGCTGTAACGCGATCTGCCCCGGCACGGTGGCTTCGCCGTCGCTCGAACAGCGGATCGCCGAGCAGGCCGCGGCGCAGGGCGCGACGATCGAGGCGGTGCAAGCCGCCTTTGTCGCGCGCCAGCCGATGGGCCGAATCGGCAAGCCCGAGGAGATCGCCGCGCTGGCGCTGTATCTCGCGTCCGACGAATCGTCGTTCACCACGGGTCACGCGCATGTGATCGACGGCGGCTGGTCGAACTGACCCGCACCGGCACCGAGATTCGAACGACTATCACTGAACGTATAAAGGGAAGTGCACCGATGAAACTGCTTCGTTATGGGCCGAAGGGCCAGGAAAAGCCGGGCTTGCTCGACGCGCAAGGCAAGCTCCGCGATCTGTCGAACGTGGTCGCCGATATCGACGGCGCCGCGCTGACCGACGCGGGCCTCGCCAAGCTGCGCGCGCTCGATCCGGCTTCGTTGCCGCTGGTGGAGGGCAATCCGCGCATGGGCCCGTGTGTCGGCAAGATCGGCAAGTTCATCTGCATCGGCTTGAACTACGCGGACCATGCCGCCGAATCGAATCTGCCGGTGCCGCCCGAACCGGTGATTTTCAACAAGTGGACGAGCGCGATTTCCGGCCCGAACGACGACATCGAAATTCCGCGCGGCTCGAAGAAAACCGATTGGGAAGTGGAACTGGGCGTGGTGATCGGCAAGCCGGCGAAATACGTCGACGAAGCCAACGCGCTCGATTACGTGGCGGGTTACTGCGTGATCAACGACGTGTCGGAACGCGAATGGCAGATCGAGCGCGGCGGCACGTGGGACAAGGGCAAGGGCTTCGACACCTTCGGCCCGATCGGCCCGTGGATGGTCACGCGCGACGAAGTCGCCGATCCGCAGAACCTGAGCCTGTGGCTCGAAGTGGACGGCCACCGCTATCAGAACGGCAACACCAGGACGATGGTGTTCGGCGTCGCCAAGCTCGTGTCGTATGTGTCGCAGTGCATGAGCCTGCAACCGGGCGACGTGATTTCGACCGGCACGCCGCCGGGCGTCGGCATGGGCGTGAAGCCGGATGCGGTGTATCTGAAGCCGGGGCAGACAGTGCGCCTGGGTATCGAAGGATTGGGCGAGCAGACGCAGCGCACTTACGCGGCGGAGTAAGCCGGCAGCCGGCGCGTGGATTTTTTCAACCCGCCGGCTCGTGCTCGCCGCTGTCGCTGATCCGGTTGACCGTGCCTTGCGCCACGGCGATCAACTTTTCACGGTCGCCTTCCATCACATAGACGTTGCACTGGCAGGTCGCCTGATAGCGGCCTGCGTAGACCACCTTCGCCCGCGCGATCAGCGTGCCGTTCATTGCCGGCCGCAAATAGTTGATCTTGAATTCGCCGGTCACCACCTTCGGCCCTAGCGACAACGCCCCGGCGAACGTCAGCGCGTTATCGGCGAGGTAGCTGATGACGCCGCCATGCACGAAGCCATGCTGCTGCCGCAAGTCGTCGCGGATCGGCAGGCACAACGTCAGTTCGCTGGTGCCCGTGTGCATCAGGTCAGCGCCCAGCAGCATGCTGAACGGCTGGGCATGCAGTGCGCCGCGCGCCCGGTCGAGTAGGTCGGTCATCGTGATTCCTTCGGTGAACCCCGCGGTGGTGGCGGTACTTGCAGTGGCCTGCGTCATGCAGTTCCCTACCCACTCTAGGAAGCGCCGACGCACCGCGTCAAGCTGAATCGGAAATATGTGCTCGACACGCGTGTGCCAAGTGACGCGAATTTCGAAGTTAGCCGAGGTAAGGAGGATGTAAGGCGATTTTTGACGACATTGGCCTTAAGCAAGGCGTTGCTGTGCCGTTAACCCTGACGTAGCTCCCGTTATTCTCTGCTTTCAGGTGTTCTCGATGTTCAGCAAGATCAAGGTCGCCTCCGGCCTGTTGTGTGTTCTGGCCGCGTTCTGCGTATTCCAGCTTGTTACCGTGGGTTTGGGTTTCTGGTCGCTTACCCGCTCCCATGACGACGTCGGCGACCTGTCGAACATCGCGTTGAAGCAGGTGGACGCGGTCAATGAAACGACCCAGCATTTGATGGACGCGCGGATCAACCTCTCGCGCGCCGGTACGCGCATGGTGCGCGGCGGCGCCGAGCCGACCGACATCGTCCAGCATGCCCGCGAACAGCTCGCGGCCGCCGATCAGTCGTTCGGTGCGTTCATGAACGCGCGCAAGACCAGCGGTGAAAACAGCACTCGCGCCACCGCGCTCGCCGATCGCTATAAAAAGCTGCATGACGCGCTGGCCGAACTCGTGCAGTTTCTCGATGCGAACAATATTCAGGCTTTCCTCGATCAGCCGACCCAGTCGTTCCAGGACGCGTATCTCGTCGAACTGCGCAACTTCGTGCAATTCGGCGACGCGGCGAGTCGTGCGTCGCTCGATTCGATCGACGCACGCATGGAGATGTTCCGCGGCGTGAGCCTCGTTATCCTGCTGCTGCTGGTGGTCGGCACGGCTGCGGTGTACGCGGCGCTGCGGCGCGGCGTGGTGGCGCCGCTGGAGGAAGCCGGCCGTCACTTCGAGCGCATCGCGCAAGGACGACTCGACCAGCCGATCGCCGCGCGTGGCACCAATGAAATCGGCCGTCTGTTCTCGGGCCTCGCGAGAATGCAGGCGAGCGTCGCGCGCACCGTGCAAACCGTGCGCGAATCCGCCGACTCGATTCACCTGGGCGCCGACGAAATCGCGACCGGCAACGCGGATCTGTCCGCGCGCACCGAAAACCAGGCGGCGTCGCTCGAGGAAACCGCGTCGAGCATGGAAGAGTTGACCGCCACCGTGCGCCAGAACGCGGAGCACGCCCGCGAGGCCAATGCGCTCGCCTCGACCGCGCTCCAGGCGACCTCGCGCGGCAGCGAAGTGGTCAACGAGGTGGTCGACAAGATGCGCGGCATCGCGCAAAGCTCCGACAAGATCGCCGAGATCATTTCGGTGATCGACGGCATTGCGTTCCAGACCAATATTCTTGCGTTGAACGCGGCGGTGGAAGCGGCGCGCGCCGGTGAGCAGGGGCGCGGCTTCGCCGTGGTGGCCGGCGAGGTGCGCGGGCTGGCCCAGCGCAGCGCGCAGTCGGCGAAGGAGATCAAGACGCTGATCAGCGAATCGGTCGCCGAGATTCAGGGCGGCTCGGCGCTCGTCGAGCATGCCGGCGAAGCGATGAGCAACGTGTCGGCATCCATCTCCCGTGTCACGCAGATGATGGCGGAAATCAGCGCGTCGTCGCTCGAGCAAAGCACGGGCATCGAGCAGGTGAACCAGGCGGTGGTGCAGATGGATGAGATGACGCAGCAGAACGCGGCGCTCGTCGAAGAGGCGGCAGCAGCGGCAGCTTCGCTGCATCAGCAGACGCAGGAATTGAAAAAGGCGGTTGCCGTGTTCGAAATTTCTGAATCTGTGTTGCGCACGCAACAAATCGAGGGACCGCGCGGACAGACGGCGGGGTTCGAGTTGGCCGGAATGCGCGCAATTTAACCGCGCAGGCGCTCAAAAAGAAGGCAATGAACCAAAGAAAATGGCCCGCGTTCGCGGGCCATTTTGCATCAGACGCAAGCGCCTAAGGGTGCCTCAAAGTACCTGACGGTACTTAGGCCGGCTGGATGTTCGCAGCCTGCTTGCCCTTCGGGCCTTGCTTAACTTCGAACGTCACCTTCTGGTTTTCCTGCAGGGACTTGAAGCCGCTGCCTTGAACTTCCGAAAAGTGCGCGAACAGGTCTTCGCCGCCGTCGTCCGGCGTGATGAAGCCAAAGCCCTTTGCATCGTTAAACCACTTCACAGTACCTGTTGCCATTTTTAATCCAGTAAATGTTGTGTATTGCATTCGCGACCGCTATTTCTCAACACGAGATCGAGCGCGAAGTACGAGTTGTATCACGTCTTTATGACGGATGCCAATCAACCAGTATTCGGGTATTCCCAGGTTCGTGCCTTTTGGGAGCCCTGAAAGCGTTTTCAGGAGCGCTTCGGCTGGTAGGGTAAACTGGTCGCCTTACTCTTCCAGGAAAAACATTGACACATTATCTGCAGGAAGAACTCACCTCGTTCTGGAGTCGTTTGACCCCCTATCTGGCGATATTGGAGTCCAAATCACCTCAAGAGGGCGCACCGGACCCGGTCGGCCGCATCACCGTCGACAGCGAGGAACGTCAGGCTTTTGCCCTTCACACCACCGACCGGAAGCCGCACGGCGACACGTCGGATACCCCCACCGGACACAGCGCGACTTATATGCGTTTTAAATCCGCCGACGCGACCTGGGGACCCTGGCAGCGCGAAGAGTACTGACGGACTGGCGGGCGGCGGCGCGAGTACCCGCCGCCTGGTCTGATCGACTTTGCTCAGTCCGGTAACGCCTCGTAGGCGGTTGCGAGGTGATACGGCGTGGTCGACGGCATGTCGGCGCGCGCCACTTCCCCGGCCGGCGTCTTGCACTCGAACCAGCCCTGCGAACGCAGGAAGCGTTGCTGGAACAACTCGATTTGCCGCGGCAGCGCGGCGAGCGAGGCTGGGTTGTCATGACTTGCCAGCGCGCGCAAGTATTCCGTTTGAGCCCAGATGCGCTGGGTCGCGTCCTTGATCGTGCCGGTTTCGTCGAGCGATGCGTACACGCCCCCCGTTTGCGGGTCCACGCCACATTGCTGCGCGAAGGCGAAGGCGCGCGCGAGTGCTTCGTCAAGCCCTGAAGCTTCGAACAGGTCGGGCGCCTGCTTGACCAGCCAGTACCACTCGAACTGATGACCCGGCTCCAACCGGTTATCGTCGGCGCCGATCGGCAATTCGGCGATGCAACCCGTGGGCGCATGCACGAAATGACGCGCGACGGCGCCGGCCAGGCGATGCAGCGCGGCGTCGAACGCGTTGTCGCGCGTGGCCTCGCGTGCGGCCAGCCAGGCTTCGGTCAGATGCATCAAGGGATTCTGGATCGGCGTGCCGCTCACCCCGGCGAAGTCCGCGGTGAGCGCGGCGTTGAACAGATCGTCTTCGGCGAGGAAGTTCGACTGAATCAGCGCTGACGTGCGATGCACGGCTTCCAGCGCGTCGCGATTGCCGGAGCGCCGGCCGTATTGCGCGCACGCGAATACGATGAACGCATGCGTGTAAAGGTCTTTGGTAGTGTCGAGCGGCGCGCCTTGCGCGTCGACGCTATAGAACCATCCGCCCTGGCGTGTGTCCTGAAAGGTGTGCATCAGCGAGTCGAACAGCACCTGCGCATGGGCCGCATCGCCTGCTTGCGAGAACACGAACAATTGTCGCGCGCATGCCATTGCCCGATAGCGTTCGGCGGGCAGCGGCCGGTGGTCGTCGGCGCTGACGGCTTCGTAGGGCAGCTTCAACCCGGCGTTGAAACCCGGTCCGCGCCACAGCGGCAGCACGACGTTCGTAAAGTGATCGCGCAGCGCACCTGCAAGAGCGGTCGTGGAGGTGGCGGTGGCGGAAGTTTTCGTGCTCGGCATGGTCAGGTGGATCAAACGCGGTGTTTCAAAGCGCCCACGCACGTGGGCGGTCGCGGTCGTTGCGACGTGCGGCCTAGGATAAAGCAAACGGGTTCCACTGACACTCCGTCATGGGGGCACAAACGCTTCGAATAATTTCAGGCAAGGAGGACAGAACAATGTTGCCGAACCTCGAACTCCTCTCCCGTCTGGTGTTGGCCGCGGCGCTCGGCAGCGTGATCGGCTTCGAGCGCGAGCGGCTTTCGTGGGCCGCCGGCTTGCGCACGCACGTGCTGGTGTGCGTCGGTTCGGCGCTCATCATGATCGTCTCGGCGTACGGCTTTGCCGACGTGCTGAACAACGAACACGTCGTGCTGGATCCGTCGCGGATGGCCGCCCAGGTCGTGTCCGGCATCGGCTTTCTCGGCGCGGGCTCGATCCTGCTGCGCGGCGAGATCGTGCGCGGACTGACCACGGCGGCGAGCCTCTGGTCGGTCGCGGCAATCGGCCTCGCGGTGGGCGGCGGACTGTACACGGCATCGATCGCGGCGACCATCATCATTCTGATCATCCTCGCCGGCATCAAGCCGCTCGAGCGCCGCTTCATCACCGTCAAGCAGCGGCGTCAATTGACGATGATCGTCGAGCGCGGCGCCATGACGTTCCATTTGCTGCACGACGAACTCGGCGCCGTGAGTCCGCGTGTCAAGCAGTTCGTGATGCAGCAAAGCGACGACGAACCCGAGTGCGACGAGGTGATCATCACCTTGCACCGCGTATCGAACGCCGAATACGAGGCGATCTGCTCACGCTTGCGGCAATTGCGTGGCGTCAAGCACTTCAGGCAGGACGACGCGTCGTCCTGAAGCGCAAAATCGTCGGCGAATGGCTTCAGGACGTGCGGGCGGCCATGCGACAATGCGGGCTCGAAAAATTCCAATGGCATTCACGAGCGGTGCCCGGCGCCCGCTTTCCGGCGACGACCGCTTTTTTCTTTATGGCAGATTCCGCAGCATCCACGCAGTCCCGGCCTCCGCGCGCCGCTTCCAGGAAGCGGCGTCAGGCCACCGTCTCGACCGAAACCGAAAACAAGCTGGCACGCGCCGCGCGTTCGGCACAACGCCTCGCGCAACTGAGCGACGCCACCCGCGACGACAGCACGCTCGACCTGTTCCCCGACGACCCCACCCGCGCCACGCTGGAAGCGATGAACATCGACATCCGCCAAGGCACGCTGCATGGTTTCGAATTGCCCGACGTGGTGTTGGCGGCGGTCGGCGCAATTGAAGCCGGCGACGGCGCGCCGCTGGACGCGAAGGCGGCGCGCCGCGCGCCTCGCGCCGCGAAGTCCGATGAACCGGTGCCGGTGAATGCGCAATTGAGCGGACTGGAAACGGAGCCGTTGCCAGTGACGGGTTCGTCGGCTGACGGGCTGACCGTTGCTGATGTGACGCCGATCGCGGGCTTGACCGCTGAAGAAAGATCAGCGACATCGGCGGCGGCGGCGCGCGACGCGGCGCCGCTCACGCCAGCCATGGCGGCAGCGACTGTGGCGCGCAGCGTGACCGCGCTGCGCCAGGCGGCCGAGCCGGGCGCGACGGCGGCGGATCATGTGCGTGAATCGGTCACGCGCGGCGGTCAACCGCAGCCGCGGTCCGCGGCGGCTGCGGCTGCGACCAAAGTGGCGGCCGCCTCGCTGGAAACGTCCGATGCCGAAGTTGCGAGCGCGCCTGCCGACCGTACTTCGCCGGAATCAGGCGCGGTGGCTGCGGAGCGCAAGCCGTCGGTCAACGCATTCGCCTCCGCACGCATGAATGCCAGCGCCAGCGCCAACTCAGCCTATGCCGCACCCTTGTGGGAAGCCCAACGCGCCGAAGCATCGGCAGCCGCACAGCGCGCCGCGCCCGAACTCGACCGCGCGCGGGCGACCGCCTTCGCCGATACCGTCGACGCCCTGTATGGCGTGATCGCCGATCAGCGTCGCGCCGCGACCGACCACTCGCGTCGTATGAAATGGATGTTGTCGATCGTGGTGGGCGCGTTGCTCGTCACGGTCGCCATTGGCATTACGCAGACCGCGCTCCTGATGCGTCTGACGCGCGAGACCACCGCCCAGCAGCATCGCATCGAAGCGTTGATGCAGAACCAGCAGGCGGCCATGACCAGCCTGCTCGACACACACATGGCAATGGCCAGGGCAGCGGCAAGCGAAGCCGCATCGGCCGCCGCAGTCGCGGCAGCGCCCGCCGCGACTCAGCAGGCTGCGGCCACGCCGGCTCAGGCGAAGCGTGCCGCGCGAGCGCACGCGCATAAGCCGAAAGCAGCCATCTCCCACTGAAAATGGGACGCCGCGCCGGCGACAAGCCGGCCGCGGCCGCCCATTTCAACGCCCCGTCTGATCGCAGGTTCTGCCGCTTAACGCGTTCGTCGCCGGATAGGCGCCGTAAGGCGCCGCCCGCCGCCGGCGCATCGCTCCTGCAAATCCCCGCGTTTACACTCCTAGTGCTGTTGCGAAGCCGGACCGGATACGCCAGCGCCTCTTCTGACGGGAGCCACCATGCCGACTAGCGAACACAAATTTTCCATTGAGGAACTGTTGACCGCGCTCATCCGCGACAAGGGCATCCACGAAGGGTTTTGGGCCTTGAACGTGGAATTTTCCGCGACCGGCGCCACGGTCAAGCCGCAAGACAACCCCGCGCGGACGCTGCCGGGACTGATCGTGTCGATGAATAGCGCCACGCTGATACCGGCTGCAAGCGCGGCGGCGGGCGCCGTCGACGCCGCGGTGGTCAATCCGCGCAAGAGTATGGAGAGCGCAAAACCGGTTCGCGCCAAAAGGCAGCCGGCAAGGACGCTTCAGTAGGCCATCCTTTTCGCCCCGGATTAGGAAAACAGGGACGTTGTCATGATGCAACGCATCATTGCTTGGAAGCCCGTGGCAGCGCGCCGCGCCCCGAAGATTGTTGCATTGCACTAGCTTTTGCCTAGGGAAAACCCTATAATCATTCTTAAGGGAAAACCCTAGCAAATGCAGTAACTAACCGGGAGTCGCCATGAGCTTCATTTTTGCACTGTTCCAAAAGGTCAGCGACCTCTTTGCGTCGCCCCATCTGCCGCTCGATTCGGACTATTCGTACGCAGCGCGTAGCCGCGAAGCCGAGCGTGTTCGCAAGGCACAAGCTACGTTGTTCGGCATCAAGCTGAGCGACTAAGAGCCAAGCCTCAAAGCCCAGCGCGGAGCGCCGCGCATGGGTCGCGCACCCGGGTGCGCTCGCATCACTGAAGCCACGGCCCGCGAAACGCGGGCCGTGGCTTTTGTTTATGCGGCGGATTCCGCTGCGAATATTTCCCTGCGGAAATGAATGTAACGGCGGAACGTCGCGGGGCTTTCTACAGGGCCGCCGTGCGGCGCGGACGTTTCACCGCGCACGGCGTTGCAGCGGGGTATGAACCTGAAAACGGGCGCTACCCTCGGTCACCGCCTTTGAAATGTGCGCTTACACGTGCTCACGTATTCACGCGGTTCGTCCCGTTAAAGTTGGTCTCAAGCGCACGGCGTCCGATTTGGGCTCGACATGGCGGTTAAAGGTCGACCGAACCCCAACGCCGGCTTGATACGAAACCTTGACGGGAGCTCACTATGAAAACCTTCAACAAGACATCGCGTTCGATTATTGCGACCCTGCTCGCGGGCGGCACATTGCTCGCGGCCGGCAGCGCGTTCGCGCAGGAACGCGTGGTCATCGGGAATGGCCCGGCACCTGTGGTTTATGGTCAGCCGCACATGATGCCGGTAGGCGTGTCGATCGACATCGGCTGGCACGGCGATCGTTACTACGACGGTCGTCGCTACTGGGATCACGACGAGTGGATGCGCCATCATCCGCGCGACTACGATCCGCGCCACCACGGCCGCGACGATCACAACGATCATCGCCCGCCGCCGCGCTATTAATGCGCGCATAACGACGCCGCTCGAAGCGGCGCGAAGTCCGCAAAGCCGGTCTCGCCGCGCAAGACCGGCTTTGTCACGCTTGGATTGGAAGAGGCGTGATCAACGCCTCCATTTTCAAGCTGCCGCGCCCCGCAAATCTCTGATGTGTTGGTACACGGTCGCGCGCCCCATCCCCAGCACGTTGGCGACATAGTTTGCCGCGCTCTTCCCCTTGAACGCCCCTTCGGCCCATAACGCTTCGACCAGTTCGCGGCGGTGATCGCGCGTCAGCGAGTTCAATGCCAACTGGCGTTCCTGAAGCCACGCGTGAAGAAAGGTGTTGATGCGTTCCTGCCAGTCGTCCTTGAACAGCTCCTCGGGCTGCCTGATCACGCCGGCGCCGGAAATCACGCGGTCGATCACATGTTTCACGTCCTCGAAAACCGCTATGTTGTAGTTGACGCACATCACGCCGACGGCGCTTCCCGCGTCGTCGAAGAGCACCGTGCTGACACAGCGCATCCGCCTGCCATCCCAGTTGATCTTTTCGTATGGACCGATCGTGCCCGACTCGGCTGAATGGTCGATTTCCTCGAGTGCCGATTCGTCGCCGAGTTCGCGCTTGGACAGATTGTTCGCGATGTAGGCGATCGTCTGGCTTTGCAAGTCGTGAATGACGATCTCGACGTAAGGGAAAAAGAGCAGCGCGATACCGTCGGCGACACGGCCGTATCGATCCAGAAGAAGCCGGCGTGCGGCCGTTGTCTTGGTCTTTCGCATGGGGATGGGTCGAATTCCAGTTTTCGGAAACTCTGGCAACGTGTTGCGCCACGTGCCGCGAGCTTTGCGTTCCACGATTATTTTGCCACGCGGAACCACGCCGCCATTAGCCACACGCTTTTGCCGCATTCATCCCGAACCGAACGAAACGCTCGAACTGCGACAGCGTCTTTGTCACGTTGACGGGCGGCGAAGGTGCCGGAACAACTCGAAGGCGATTGCAACATCTTCGAGCCCGAGTCCGATCGAACGAAAAAAAGCGTGCTTCTGGTAAGACGGCTTTAAAGCCACGCCGGAGACAAGTTCGGGCAGATCGCCGAGCACGCTTTGCGCAGACCAGCCGTGCTGCTGCGCGGCCAGCTTCAATTCGCCCGCGCTCGCCGGCGTGGTTTGCCGGTAATCGCAATAGACATCTACGTGCGGAATCCAGGCGGGCGGAATCTCATGCGCGTTGGCGGCGTTCGTGCTGATCGACGTGATGAGCGCCGGTTTTGTCAGCATGCTTTCCGACAAGACAGGCGTAGCCGAGGATGTGCACAAGGCCACGACATCGGCATCGCTCAGGCAATCTTCCATCTTCGTGCAAATCGTCACGCGCTCGTCGAGCGCCGCAACCGTTGCGCGCTTTGCCTCGTCCTTATCGAGCGCCGGGGAAAACACGCGGATCGAGTCCCACGCCCGCAGCGGTGCGAGATGACGCACGTGCGCTTGAGCGACCGCACCCGCGCCGACGATAGCAAGCCGGCGCGCGTTCGATGCCGCCAGGTGCTCGACGGCCAACGCAGTCGTGCCGGCGGTTCGCTCGACGGTGAGCAGCGCGGAGTCGCACCACATCAGAGGCTGTCCGGTTTCCATCGACATCAATGCCGTCCACGCCGTGATGACCGGCTTCGATTCGGTCACGATGTACGGCGACAACTTCGCTCCGAACACCTTGGCGTGCGCCATCGCACCGAGGTAGGTGATGAAGTCTCCCTGACCCTGGGGAAACGGACTCAGCGTTTGAGGTGGTTGGACGGCCGTGTCGTTGCCCAGCGAGTGAAACACCCGCGTCAGTGCACGTCGCACATCCAGGTGGGGTAGCGCCTCGCGTACCGCGTCCTCGTGGACTATCAACGGGCTTGTCTTGTCTGCGTTGCTCATTGGCCTGCTCTCCCAGATCGCCTTCGGGCGTTGCTGCGATTCTATGTTCAAAATGTCCAGTCTGGACAAGTATTTTGAAATCGCTTGCATTTGGGAGTGTCCAGAATAGACTGTGGGTCCAGGGCGAGCTGTTTCCTATCTCGACCTCGCAGCGAAGTTGTCTCGAAGTTGTCTGTCAATCAGCGACCGCGGCGACCCGGATTTGCTATCCAACCCATCAGGTGACCACCATGCGTCTGAAGTTTCCGCTCTCAGTTTTCCTTGCCGTCGCCCTGGCCGGCGCTGCCAGCGCCCAGGCGCAATCCACTTTGCGCTTCGGCGTCGAGGCAGCGTATCCGCCGTTCGAAAGCAAGACGCCCTCGGGGCAGTTGCAGGGATTCGACATCGATGTCGGCAACGCGGTCTGCGCCAAGCTGGAAATGAAATGTGTGTGGGTCGAGAATTCGTTCGACGGATTGATTCCCGCGTTGCAGGCACGCAAATTCGACGTGATCAATTCCGCGATGAACATCACCGAAAAGCGTAAGCAGAGCATTGATTTCACACGGCCCATCTACGTCGTGCCGATCGTGATGGTGGCGAAGCGCGGCGCCCCCTTGCTGCCCGATGTGAAGAGCCTTCAGGGCAAGCGCGTAGGTGTTCTGCAGGGATCGTCGCAGGAAGATTTCCTCAAGCGCCATTGGGCGAATGCCGGCGTGTCGGTCGTCTCTTATGCGGACCAGGACCAGGTCTACGCCGATCTCACCGCGGGTCGCCTGGATGCGGCTGTTCAGGAAGCGCAGACCGTTCAGGACGGTTTTCTGAACAAGCCCGAAGGCCACGACTATGCGATCGTCGGCGAGCCGCTTTCCGATCCGGCAACGCTCGGTGAAGGTACGGGTTTCGGTTTGCGCAAGAGCGATAAGGCGCTGGCCAAAAAGATCGACACCGCGCTCGCCGCGCTGAAGAAGGACGGCACGCTGAGCAGTCTCTCGCAGAAGTACTTCAAGCGCGACATCATTGCCAAGTAACGGGCACGGATAGCGAAAGCAGAGCGAGTTTATGGACTTCGATGTGATCGTGCTCGGCGCCGGCATTGTCGGCGTGTCGTCCGCGCTGCACTTGCAGGATCGCGGACGCCGCGTGGCGCTCGTCGACCGGCGCGGTCCGGGTGAGGAAACGAGTTTCGGCAACGCCGGCCTGATCGAGTGTTCGTCTGTGGTCCCTTATGCGTTCCCGCGCGAGCTCGGCACCTTGCTGCGCTATCTGCGCAATCAGTCGACCGATCTTTACTGGGACTACAGGGCGCTGCCGTCGTTTGCGACATGGCTGGCACGCTTCTGGTGGGAGTCGTCTCCCGAACGGCTCGCGGCGGCGGCGCGCGACATGCTGCCCTTGATTCGGCAAAGCGTGGCCGAGCACGATGCGCTGATCGAGCGGGCGCGCCTCGCGCATCTCGTCAGCAACAAGGGCTGGATGGAAGCGTTCCGCACGCCGGCGGAATTCGCGAAACACGTCGCCGCCGCCGAGGTCATCGCACGCACGCATGGTCTGCACGTGGCGCCGCTCGATTCGGCGGCGCTCGTCGCGCGCGAGCCCGGTCTCGAAGCGGGATTTTGTGGCGCGTTGCATTGGCAGGACCCGAGGAGCATCGTCAATCCCGGTGCGTTGACGAAGGGTTACGCGCGTTTGTTCGAGGAAGGCGGCGGCACGCTGCTGATCGGCGAGGCGACCACCTTGCGGGCGGAAGCAGGGGCATGGACGGTGCAGACAGCGTCGGGCAGGCTCAGTGCGAGCGAGGTCGTGATAGCGCTCGGACCGTGGTCGGATCGGGTGTTCGCGCCGCTGGGGTATCGCATCCCGCTACGGGCGAAACGCGGGTATCACATGCATTATCAGCCCACGAAGCCGATGCTCTCGGTGCCATTCGTGGACGCTCAGGAGGGATACGTGATCGCGCCGATGGAAGGCCGGCTTCGGTTGACCACGGGCGTTGAAATCGCGCGGCGCGACGCGGCGCCAACCGGTGTTCAACTGGAGCGGGCGGAGGCCGTCGCCAGGTCCACCTTCGGTCTGGGCAAGCGGCTCGACCCCGCACCGTGGCTTGGCTTGCGTCCCTGTACGCCGGATATGCGCCCGGTCATCGGCCAGGCGCCACGGCATCGTGGGCTCTGGTTCGCGTTCGGGCATAACCATCATGGATTGACGCTCGGCCCGGTAACGGGCCGTCTGCTGGCGGAAATGATGACGGGCGCAACGCCTTTCACCCCTGCCTATCCGTTCCGCCCGGAGCGATTCGGATAGTTGCGAAGCGTTAGCGCAACTCGAGCCACATCGGCTGATGATCGGACGAGCGGCTATTCTGATCCACGCCGCAACTCGCAATGCGCGGCTTCAAATCTTCAGTGACGAAAACGAAGTCGCATGCGAACGGTCCGTCTTCCCACTGTTCATGATCGTATAGACCGACGGTGGCGGCGCGCGGCGCATTCGGGTGCGCGCAAGCCCAGGCGTCGGCGAACGCGGGCGCGTCCGGAATCGGTTCGAGCATCCTGCAATAAGCAGAGCCTTCAAACGCGCTGTTGAAATCACCGCAGACAATGGCGCTCAGCGGGCGTGCCGTATCGGCGAACGGACTGTCCGGTTTCTCCGCTTTCGCCGGACGGCGCGCATGGTCGCATGCCTCCTTGTGCAATTCGCGCAGCCTTGCCACCTGTGCCAGCCGTTGCGCTTCCGAATAGAACTCGAGATGCGTGCTGATGACGCGCAGCGGGCCGATGTCCGTTTCGATCACCGCTTCGAGCGCGACACGCAGCATCGACGGCTGGGCAGGGTCGGCCGGCCAGGGCAGCGAATGACGCAGCACCTGTCGGACAGGCAGAGGGGTCACGATCGCATTGCCGAACTGACGCCGCTGTCGCGCCGCTCCGACGGGGGGAAGATCGGAGCCGATCGCCTCGATCACCTTCGCGTGCGGCAGCAACGCGGCAAGCTCGGCGAACTGATCGGCAGAGGGGCCGCCTGCCAGTCCACCCGCGGCCGGACCCTCGTGAAAACCGCGCGTCACTTCCTGAAGGCAAAGAATGTCGAAATCGCACAGTGCTTTTGCTTCGCGCACGATGCGAGCGAGGTCGACGCGGCCATCCACGCCGCGTCCCCACTGAATGTTCCAGTCAACGAGACGCATGACGTTCTCCCGTCAAAAAGCCATGCTTGCAGTTTACTGCTGCGACGTCCCACCTTTCATGCAAACAGCCCCCTCAATAAACGGTATATACTGTTTATACCATTACAAACCTGGAGGCCTACATGAACGCACCCGTCGTCCGGAAAGCCGGCAAGAAAGCATCTCGCTCCACTGAAAATTCGAACGGCGTCGCGGCAGGCGACGGCAACATCGTCGTTCAATCCGAGCAACCGGTTGTAGACAAGCCTGTCACCACGAAGAAAACCGCGAAACCGAAACAGCAGCTCGTTGCCGATGTGGCGTCCGCGCCGGCCGTCGCCCCTGCGGAACCACGAGCAAAGCGGGCCAGGAAAGACAAGGTGGTGCGAGACAGTTTCACCATGCCGAAATCCGATTACGACAAAATCGCGGCGCTGAAAAAGAAGTGTCTGGATGCCGGTGTTTCGGTCAAGAAGAGCGAGCTGTTGCGCGCCGGGCTGCTGATGCTCGAGTCCGCCGCGCCGAAACGGCTTCTCGCCGCGGTGTCGTCGGTGGAAGCGGTAAAGACGGGGCGGCCCGCGAAGGCATAAGCGCTGTCGGCCGCTGTCTAAGTTAGCGCTTGAGAGCGGAGAGGTCGGTAATCGCCAAATCGCTGAACGTTGCGTTGCCGCCTTCGGCGAAAACCGAAACGCGGTTGTCGTCCTCGCCCGGAAAGACGAGATCCGTGATGACAGTGCGGCCATGATCCGCGAATACTTCCACGGAATCCCTGTCGACCACCACGGTGAGATGCAGCTTCCCGTCCACTAACGGCAAGTCGACGATGTGCGCTTTGCTGAACGCATTCGAGAACCCGCTCTCGCCGGACTTTGAGCGATCGAGCGTCAGTGTCCGACGCTCGGTGTCGTAGACAATCCGCGTGCCCACCTCGCCGTTCGCCGAGCCTCTGACGACCAGGCCCGCACGCCGCGCCGAGTGCGGACTGATCGTCACGTCGATGTTTTGCACCACACCACGTGTGGAGGGCGCGAGTTCTTCCACACGCGAGGAAACGCTGAGTTCGTTAATGCGCGTGGTCGAACCTGTGCTGACGAACCGCGTGTATTGCTCCACTGGCCCGGATATCAATCGCGGCACGCCGTCGACCGTTTTCAGCGCGAGTACGCGAGGCAGCGCGGTTGCGCCTTTCCACGGCGTGGTCGGTATGCGTTCGGCGTAGTCCCAGTTGCTCATCCAGCCGATCGTGACCGCCTCGCCGCCCGGCGCATTCGCGAATGTTCCGGCTGCATAGTAATCGGCGCCGTGATCGAGCCACTGGAAGCGCGAAGGATCGGAACCGGCCGGCGCCACGTTTTCCGGCGTGAACGTTCTGCCGTCGAAGCTGCCGACGAAATACATCGCGCCGGACCCGCCCGCGATCGACCACGGGTTGACGTTCACGATCATCACCCACTTCTGCTTGCGACTGTCGCCGTCGAGGGGCAAGGGGAACAGATCGGGCATCTCCCAGAGCGCCCCTCGATGAGGAATGTCGGGGAGAGTGAAGTCGCTGAGAAAATCCCAGTCGATCAGATTATTCGAGCGGTACATCTTGACGACGTGCGCGTCCGCGACCACGGTGGTCATGAGCCAGTAACCCCCCGGCGCGTACCACGACACCTTCGGGTCACGAAAGTTTTGCGATTCGGGATCGAGCGTCAGCACCGGATTGCCCGCGTATTTGCGCCACGTCTTGCCGTCGTCGGTACTGTAGGCGAGCGATTGCGCCTGCGTGCCTGGTCGATGTCCCGAGCCGGCCTTATACACGCTGGTATAAAGCGCGATCAGCGGCGAGGAATTCGCCGGGCCCAAGCCGGACGTGTTGTGTGTATCCACCACGATGGAACCGGAAAAGATCTCCTCGGTTGCATTGACGTGCATCGCAACCGGTTGCTCGCTCCAATGAAGGAGATCGGAACTCGTGGCATGTCCCCATGACATATTGCCCCACGAATTCCCGTTCGGATTGTATTGATAGAACAGGTGATAAAGACCGTTGTGGAAGACGAGTCCGTTGGGATCGTTCATCCAGTTTCGTTGCGGCGTGTAGTGAAACGCGGAGCGCCATTGCGGCGTGCCGGCATCGGTGGTGTGCCGCGAGGCGGGCGGCGCCGCGAACGCGCTGAACGAAACGTTTAGCGATGCAAGCAGACACGTCGCCAGTGCGCTCATTTTTGAAGCGAAGGGACGTTGCGGGTCGTACATGGAATGGCTTTGCCCTATCTACGCACGCGAACGAACGGCGAATGCCGTCACGTCCGCGAGTGCAGTCAATGAGTATTCATCGGCTTGGCCGACGATCAGGCGGAAAGCCTGAGAATGATGGTCCCCTTGCGCCTGCTGCCGATCGTCAGGCCGCGGCGCGCGGTCTCGCGCAGTGCGCGATTGACCGTGTTCACGTGCAAGCCGAGGAAGTCGGCCAGCATCCGTTGCGAAGGCAAGGTGTCGCCGGGTTGGAGACGGCCGGTCCCGATCGCCGTTTCGATTTCGTCGACCACGGCGAGATAGACCGGGCCCCGGTACGAGGACAAGTCGGGAATCCAGGATTTCATGGCTGCCGTTCTTCGCCCGCTTCGAATGTCGCCGGGTCGAGTGCGAGCGGAAAGCTTCCGCTCGCACTGCATCCAACCGTCCGGCTTACTGACCGTTGTTCGCGCCGCCCTGGCCGGGAGCCGCGCGAGTGGCGGAAATGTCGCCGTAACCGCCCAGACCACCCTTGCCGTAAGTCCGGTCGATGTCGGTCGAATCGCCGTGAATGTTCAGCTTCACGGTCGGCGCCAGGGTGCCGCCGCGACGCGGGCCGACGGCGTCGATGAACGATTCGACGAGGCCGCCCGGCATCACGTAATGCGAGTACGACTGGAATGCCCGGGGATTCTGGTTCGGGTCCAGCGCGTACGGCGCACCGATCGGCTGGTCGAAATCGGTCGGGTTGCCGAGCACGAGGCCGCTACCCTTGTTCAACGGCAGGAAGTCGCTGCGGATACCGTTGCCGACGAAACCGTACACGCCGTCAGGACCGTCGACGCCCGCCGCGTAGGTCGGCCGGTGGCTGATCGTGAACAGGTAGTACTTGCCGTCCTTGATATAGATTTGCGGCCGCTCGGTCTGATCGTTGACGCAGTTGGCCGACAGCAGCGGCGGAAGAAACTTCCACTCCGTGAGCTGCTTGTTCGTCGCCACCGCGAGACCGACGTTCGCCTTCTGGTAGGTCGCGCCGGAGTTCATCACCGCATTGAGATCCTCCTTGTACGGATCGTTGGGCGCATAACCCAGATCGGCCTCGGTGCAGGTGCGCGCGCCGCGCGGGCCGCCCGTGTTGCCTTCGAACACCATGAAGGTCTTGCCCGGATGCGCCGGATCGGTGAACACGAACGGATCGCGGAACGAGTAGTACGTGTTCTGCTCGCGCGACTGGTACAGCTTGCCGTCCGGTTCGAGCAGCGCGTCGTGCTTGTCGAATCCGTCGAACCAGACGTGCGTGTCGTCCGCGTGAATGTGCCCGTCGGTGCGCGTGATGATCGCGATCGGCGGCGTGATGTCCTGGCCGCCCTCGGCCGAGCGGTTGAACGACAGCGCGGTGTAGTAGAGGCTGAGGTTGTTGCCGTTCGTCAGCCGCGCGGAGCCCGACCATTCCGCGTTCTGCGTCATCGGCGCGGTGCCGAAGACCTTCGCGCTCGTGCCGTCCGGGAACAGATGTCCGCCGTAGGTCCACCCGCCGTTCGCCGGGCGCTGTGACGCCGGAATCCCCGCCCGGCGATAGAAGAAGCCGATGCGAGCGTGCACGTGGCGATCGTCGAACGAATAGCCCGCGTGCGGATCGGCGGTCAGCGAGAAAATGACTTCCCAGCCCTTGTAGCTCAGGTTGTCCGCTTTGACATCCGACAGCGGCCATGTGTCCCACACCCACACGTTCGAGTTGATCAGCGGGAAGTCCGCCGGAATGTCCGGCATGGTCAGCGCCGCGGGCAGCGAGTTCTTGTCGGCGGCGGTCGCCGTGTGCGATTGCGCCTTGATTTGCCGGACATCGGCGCGCGTCCAGCGCATCGTGAAACTGCTCTCGGGGTCGTAGGCCTGCTGCGTATGCGGCGTCGGCGCGGGGAAGCCCGGCGCGGACGATTGGGCCAGCGCGGGAGCCGCCGCGGCGGCGAGCAGCGTGCCGCACACCGCGGTCGAGCGCAGGCGGGCGCGAGTTGACGGGAATTGCGGGGATCGAAGTCTGTTCATCGGGTTCACATCCTGGAAGAGTGCGCAACGAGGGCCGTGGGAAACCGCCGGAGCGTTGCCGTTTGACTTGTTGGTACGAAATATCTGCTTCAGAACCTGGTGATGCCGGAGACGCCTGTGACGCTGGCGCCGGATTGCGGAAAGCTCATTGCCGGAAACAGCAATAGGAAACGACGTTTGTCGGCCGGCCTTGCCCGTGTTGCTCATCGGGCAAGGACCTGCCGGACGTCTGTTTTAGGAACTACGAATGGTCTCTCGCGGGCCCCAAGGAACAGCCGTGACTCCAATACGTCGGAGATACGACATACCCAAACCGGTTTGGATCATAGTCCAAACCGGTTTGGATTGTCAAAGGATTGGTAAGTTTTGAGGTACCATGACGCTTGCCCAACCGGCGCCAAATCCCCGCCACGCAAGGCCGCCCCAGGGGAAAACCGAGCAACGCCAAGGTGGAAACGTGAAGGTGAATCTAAAGACGCTGTCCGACTCGCTCGGACTTTCCCGCACGACCGTTAGCCGGGCGCTCAACGGCTATGACGACGTGAATGAAGCAACCCGCCTGCGAGTAATCGAGGCGGCGCGCGAACTCGGCTACCACCCTGACCCAACCGCGCGGCGGCTCGCCACCGGCCGCGCCGAAGCGGTGGGCATGGTCTATCCGTTCGGTACGGGCGACCTCGGCGATCCGCGTCTGGGTGAGGTCGTGGCCGGCATGACCGAGCGCCTCGGCGAAAGCGACCTCGATCTGATCATTGTTTCCGCACGGCCAAACGCGGAACTCGAGACGTACCGTCGGCTGGTCGAAGGCAAACTGGTCGACGGTCTGATCGTGGCGCGCACGCTCGTCGACGATCCGCGCATCCGGTTTCTTCAGGCGCGTCAGTTTCCCTTCGTCGCTTATGGGCGGACCAACAGCCCCACGCCTTATGGCTGGTTCGACTTCGACAACGAGGCGGGAGCGCGGGCCGCCGCGCAACGTCTGATCGCATTCGGGCACCGACGAATCGGCTTGCTCAGTGCGCCGCTGACGATGAGCTTTGCCGCTCAACGGCGCGCGGGTTTCGTCAGCGCGCTGCAAGAGGCCGGCATTCAGCCGGAGGCGTCGCTCATGATCGAATGTGCGTTCAACCGGACGGGCGGGTATGAAGCGGCGCGAGCGCTGCTCGAACTTGCCGAGCCGCCGACGGCATTGGTGGTGGACAACAACCTCGCGGGCGCCGGCGCGTGTCGCGCGATCGTCGAGAGCGGCAAGCAACTGGGTACGGAAATCTCGCTGATCGTCTATGACGGCGTGCCGCCGGACGTCGCTTCGTCACACACGGTGACATCCGTCGTGCAGCCGACCGGGGAGTCGTCCGGCAGGGTCATCGCCGAACTGATTCTGGCGACGATAGCCGGCAAGGAGCCCGAGCCGCGGCTCGCGCAGCCGCGTATCGAGCCGGGCGATACGGACGGGCCACCGCGTTGACGGCCGGTGGCCTCGCCCAAACACGCGTTTCCCGCCGAAAGCGGACAGCACGTCACGCCGCCCGCGTCGCGGCGGTAGCCACCAGGCTTCGCTCCACAAGGATGACGAAGCGCTCTTCCTCATGAATCTCGAAGCGCCGGATCTGTGCGATCTGATCCGCGGAAAGCACCTTGCCTTTCGTCATCAGCAGCGTGCCGCGTGAAGTGCGGAGGTCTTCCGCGAGCTTCATTCCCTCTTTCAGATGCGACGCGTCGACCGTGTCGGGCACGCCTTCCGGCGACAGTTCGGCGTGGCTCGTGACCAGCTCGATGTATTTGTCGGCGATGGCCGGGTCATAGCGAATGCCCGACTGCGAACGCACGGTGGACACGATTTGCGCGTCGGTCATCTTTTGCGGCGCAATCGCGCCGATGCGCAAATCTTCCACGTCGCGGGCCAGCGCGAGAATGCGAGCGCCGATCGGAATGGAACTGCCGGCGAGGCCATCGGGCGCGCCGCGTCCGTCGAAGCGCTCATATTGATGGCGAATCATCGCCTGCACATTGGCGAGTTGCGACACGGGGCTCAGCGCCATTTGTCCATGCAGCGGATGCAGGTGATAAAGCTTGGCTTCCTGCGGCTGCATCTTCGCGATGGGCGTCTTCAGCAACGCGTCGGGAAGAAAGAGCTTGCCGATGCCGTGCAACAGGCCCGCCATCAACAATTCGCCACACGCGTAGTCGCTCATTCCAATCGACGCGCCGAGTTGTTTCGCCAGTTCGCCGATTCTCGCGGAATGACCGGGAAGACCGCAGCGCATCTCGACCATGTTCGCGCAGACCTTCACCATCGTTAGAAAATTGCTTTTCAGATCTTGCTGGGCGCCTTCGAGAAACATGACCGTTTGGCGGATTTCCTCCGTCCGCGCATGAACGTCGCGCTCGAGTTCCGTGTTGAAGCTCGCCAGCCTTTCGTTCTGCCGTTGCAGCAATTCAGTCAGGCGCACGGTTTCGCGTTGCAGCCGCAGTTGTTCGAGCGCGCGCTGGATGGTCAGCAGCAGGTCCTGGTCGTCCCACGGCTTGTGCAGGTAGTGATAGACGTGCCCTTCGTTCACCGCGCGCACCACGGCCTCCACCTCCGAATATCCGGTCAGCAGAATCCTGATCGCGTCGGGCGCGATCGAGCGTGAGCGGGACAGGAATTCGGCGCCGTCCATGTTCGGCATGCGCATGTCGGAGATGATCACATCCACGCGCGCCGTTTCGAGTAACTGAAGCGCGTCGGCGCCGCTGTACGCCGAGAGCACCTCGTACTTGAGCGGCCGGAACAGCCGCTTGAGCGATGAGACGACCCCTGGCTCGTCATCCACCAGCAACAGCGTGGGGACCGGCGCTTCGAGGGGTTCTTGCGATGCCGCCGGCGATTCGCTCGCGCCGGGCATCTGGTCGGTTACCTGAAGTTCGGACATGGATTTCCTTGGTGATTGTTCGCCGGCATTGCACTAGATCGAGCTGAGAAACTGGTCGAGCGCATGCTTCATTCCGCGGATGGCTTCGTCGGGCAGCAACATCACCATGCGTGCGCCGAAGCCGCCTTTTTCGAGCGTGAAGTGAATTTCCAGCAGCAGCGCGAGGCCCCAGCGGCCGTTCTCGAAGTGGCCAAGGTTGGACCCTTCCGTCACCGGCAGTAGCGTCGGGCTCGAAAAGCTGATGCGCCTGCCGAGTTGTTCGAAGACGCTTTGAACACAAGCGCCCACCAGCAGGTTGGCGATGTCGCACAGCGCTTCGTTGCCGGCGTCGCTGTTTTCGAGGTCGTAGTCCAGCAATTGCCGGAGTTCGCGTTGACCGTCCGCGCCGAACAGCACGATGGTTTCCCCCGAAATATCCGACTGGAAAGCCTGGCGCACAGGCGGCAACTGACTGACGCCATGCCCTCGCAATGCTTCAGGCAACTGGGCGGTGCTCACCAGCCTGATGCCCGGCACCGATAACGTGACGAATGCGCCGAGTAGCGTTGCCAGCGCGGCGGCTGCCTTTCCCATTCCGACATTGCAGATCTCCTGCAGAGCATCGCGCTGGTCTTCGTTAAGACCCTGTTCATTCATGGAGACCATACTCCCTCAGGATTGCCCCGATCGCTTCGGGCGAAACGGGTTTGCAGACAAAGCCGATCGCGCCGAGCGCTTTCGCACGCTCGACCGCACCCGACTGAATGTCCGCCGATACGACAATGACAAAGGCATCGAGTCCTTCGTGCTGGATTGCCTCGAGTACTTCGAATCCGGTCATGTGCGGCATCGTCAGATCGAGAAAGATCACGGCGCCTTTGCCGGCCCGATAGGATTCGAGTGCCGCGGCGCCGTCCGACGCCTGCGTGATGTCCACCTCCCAGTCATCGGGCAAGGATTTAATGAGCAATTTCCTGGCGAGCGCCGAATCGTCGGCAACGAGTATTGGCAGAGCCATAGGGTCCTCTATCTGCCGGTTGAAGCCAGCGTGGATTGGGTTCGGGCATCCGGCGCGCTCGCATGCGCGACGACCGGCTCCGTCTTGCCGGGTTGGGGCGACTCTTCCGCTGCGTCCACCGGTAGCGTGACGCGGAATGTCGTGCCGGCGCCGACCGTGCTGGTCACGGAAATCTGCCCGTGATGCGCATTGACGATGCCGTAGCTGACCGATAGCCCGAGGCCGGTTCCCTGGCCCACCGGCTTGGTGGTGAAGAACGGATCGAAGATGCGGCTCAGGTGCTCGGCGGGTATGCCGCACCCCGCGTCCGCCACCTCGAACCAGATGCGTGACGGATCGGCGTCGTCGATGCCGGTGCGGATCGTGATCTTGCCCTGCGCCGCGCTGTGCTGATCCTGTTTCCCGGCATACGCCTGCGCCGCGTTCACGACGAGATTCAACGCCACCTGGCTGATCTGCGAGGGGATGCACCGCACGAGCGGTATCTCGGCGTAATCGCGAACCAGATCGGCGCGATACTTCACCTCGTTATGCACGATGTTCAGCGTCGACTCGATACAGCGGCGCAGATCGCACCATTCCCAGACGTGCGTGCTGTCGATGCGGGAGAAGTCCCTCAGATCGACCACGATGGTGCGAACTCTGGCGAGACCTTCCCGGGATTCCTGCACGAGCGCGGGCGCATCGTCCAGCAGATAGTCCAGGTCGGCGCTTGCGGTCAATGCGCGCAAGTCGGGCTCGATGGACGGCGCGGTTCGCGCGACGAGCTGATTCATATCTTCTGCATAGCGGATCAGTGTCTTGATGTAGCCCTCGAGGGTGTTCAGGTTTGAAAGCACGAAGCCGACAGGGTTGTTGATCTCATGGGCAACGCCTGCCGCGAGTTGACCGATCGCGGCGAGTTTTTCCGATTGCAGCAGTTGCTGGTGCGCATGCGCCAATTCGTCATTGAGCTCGGTGAGCTGGCTATTGCGCACGGTCAATTCGGCCAATGCATTCGCCACGGTCTGTTCGCGCTTCTGCAATTCGCCGTATGCAATGCAAACATCCGTCGCATCGACGATGGTGACCGCCACCGCCGTCACCTCGCGCTCGGCGTTCTCGATCGGAATGAAGCTGCAGTTCTGCCGCATCGCGTCGATTGGCCCGGTAATGGGGCGCGAGTGCTCGAAGTGAAACAGAAACGGGCGATGCTCCCACGACGAATAAGCGGGCGTGCCCAGCACGAAAACGCCCTCGACTTTTCTCTTCAGCCACTCTCTCGGCAATTCGGGGAACACGTCGAGAAGCTCCAGGCCAATCACCTCCTCGGCGGAACGGCCGCTATGAGATTGCATGAAGCGGTTCCAGGCGAGGATGCGCAGATCGCGGTCCAGAGCGAAGACCCCGCAATTCACGAGTTCGACGATGGATTCCGACAGATTGGTCGTCACGAAACGCCCCTTATATTTGCAGGGTGCGGAATGCTGTTTCCCGCGGTAGTAAGCAATGGATTCATGTTGCCGCTCTCTTGGAATAACGGCCTCACGAACGCTTCCCGTATCGGGGTCACCCCTGGGCGATAAGGCATAAAAAAACCGGCCTGTCAGGGCCGGCTCCGAAGCGCGTTGAAGATCGGTAAGGGTTTCCGCTATCGATTCCGCTATCAACTGGCATAGCCTTCGCGCCGTTAACAAGTCACTCCCGGCGTGTTCGCGTATTCGCTTCACGTCGACCTCGTGCCTCGTAATCTGGGGGAAGCATGCTCTCGAGTTGCAAACGAACAATGGGGGCGTTAGCACTTTGCTGGTGTTCGATCCAGCCCGTCTACACGCTGGCCGCGTCGCCAAACCCGGAAGGCAATGAACCGCGCGCCGCAATGAGCATGGCTCAGATGCAGCATGCGGTCGACAAGGCGTCCGAGCGCAGTTCGCGCTGGAGCGGACCGGCGTCGGGACCGGCGGCGGTGTCCGGCGCGACCATTGCCATCGTCAGCGAGGATTTGCGCAACGGCGGCATCCTCGGCGTGGCGAAAGGCATCAAGGAAGCCGCGGACGTCATCGGTTGGAAAACGCGCGTCTACGACGCGAGCGGCACGTCGGAGGGCCGGCGCAACGCGGTCGCCGCCGCGCTCGCGCTGCGGCCCGACGGCGTGATACTCGTCGGCGTGGACGCCGGTGAGATGAAGCCGCAGCTCTTGCCGTTCGCGGCGCAAAAGATTCCGATGGTCGGCTGGCACGTCGGTTCTCGCGCCGGCGTGATGCCGGACAGTCCCGTTGCGGTGAACGTCTCCACGAATCCTCTGGACGTGGCGCGCATCACGGCCATGGCGGCGGTCACGCAATCGGCGGGGCACGGCGGGATCGTGGTCTTCACCGACAGCAATTTCCAGATCGCCAAGGCCAAGACAGATGCGATGCTGGAGGTAATCCGCGCATGCGAGGATTGCACGCTATTGGCCGTGCAGGATCTCGCCATTTCGAAAAGCGCCGGACTGATGCCGGCCGTCACGGACCGGCTGCTCGCTCGACACGGAAAGAACTGGACGTATGCGCTCGCCATCAACGATATCTACTTCGACTATGCGGCTGCCGAACTCACGCGCGCCGGGCGCGCGAGCCGAAGCCTCAGCATGCTGTCGGCCGGCGACGGCAGCGCCGCCGCGTTCCTGCGCATCCAGGCCGGCACGTTTCAGACCGGCACGGTCGCCGAGCCGCTCAATCTCCAGGGCTGGCAACTCGTCGACGAGTTAAACCGTCTGCTCGCGCATCAGCAGGTCACCGGCTATGTGTCGCCGGTTCATCTGGTGACGGCGCGCAATATCGAATTCGACGGCGGATTGCTTGGCCAATATGACCCGGACAACGGTTACCGGACCATCTACCGCGGCATCTGGAAGCGATAGCCTCCGGCGGCGAATGCACAGGAACCGACTATGAATTTGCGGGACGTCCGCGCCGCAATGCTGCCACGATCACTGCGCTCGCAATTCATCTGGGCCGCGGTGGTACTGGCCGTGCTCATCGCGACCTGCGGGATTACCGCGGTGTACGCGCTGCGGGCGTCGACCAGCGCGACCCGGCTGCTGGCCAACGATCAGCTCGTTCTCATGGACGTCGCGCACGAACTGGTTCAGCAAACGCTGCTGATCGAGCGCGAATCCTCGCAACTGGAAACGGCCGGGTCGGTCGAGACGACGCGAGCCAGCTACGCCGATATCCTCAAGCAACTGGAAGCGTTCGATCATCTGTCGGGCCGCCTTGCCGCCGCCAACAACGACGTCAGCGTGCTCGACCTGCATCAGTCGAGCCAGTTGTTCCGCAATACCGTGAATATCGTCGCGCAATTGCGGGAGAGCCAACTGGGTTCGGATGACGCGCGCATTCCGGCTGCTTCGCATCACGGGCCGGGAGTCGCCGGGTCAGAGGCCGGCGCTAAAAAGATCGACGACCGGTTCAGCGAAGCGCTGCGCCGGCAGGCAGCCGTCATGGTGGAATCCGCCGAGCTTCAATCGGACCGTTACACGCGCGACTTTCAGGAGGCGGTGCAGCGGTTGGCCGATACGTCGGCTGACAATCAGCGCTGGATCACGGCGATGATCGCGAGCTGTCTTGCGTTCGCATGGCTCGTCGCGCACGCATTTCTCGGCAAGCATGTGCTTTCGCGGCTGGAACTGGTCAGCAGCAACCTGCGGTTTGACGATGTTGGCCGCGAACACGTGCCGGTTCCCGTTCAGGGCCGCGACGAGATCGGCGAGATGGCGCGAGCGGTCGAACAGTTTCAGCGGGACCGCCGGCAGCTTGCACTGGCCAACGTCGCACTTCAAGAGGAGAGGGCGCGCCAGGAAGAACTGATCCACGAACTCGCGCACGCTCACGGCCAGTTGCTGCAATCGGAAAAGCTGGCGTCGATCGGGCAGCTTGCAGCAGGCGTCGCACATGAAATCAACAATCCGGTCGGCTTCGTCAACGCAAATCTGGGTACGTTCAAACGGTATGTGGCCGATCTGTTCGCCGCGCTCTCCGCTTACGAGAAAGTCGAATCGGAAATGACGCCCGCGTCGCGCGCGGCGATCCACGAATTGAAACGCGAGCTCGATCTCGACTACTTGCGAACCGACATCGCGACACTGCTGACCGAATCCGTCGACGGCATGCAGCGAGTCAAGCGCATCGTGCAGGGTCTCAGGGATTTCTCGCAGCAGGAGGCGACGGAGCGGCGGTGGGCCTGCCTCGAAAGCACCCTCGATACGACGCTCGATATCGTCTGGAACGAACTCAAGCACAAGGCGGAAGTGAAGAAGGAGTACGGCGCCATTCCGCAAGTGGAATGTATTCCGTCGCAACTGGGCCAGGTGTTCATGAATCTGCTCGTCAACGCGGCCCAGGCGATCGAGGGGCATGGGTGCATCACCGTGCGAACAGGTCACGATGAACAGCACGTGTGGGTGGAAGTGGAAGATACCGGAAGCGGCATCAAGCCCGAGCACCGCGGCAGGATCTTCGATCCCTTCTTTACGACCAAGCCCGTTGGCGGCGGAACCGGGCTGGGTCTGTCGATCTCATACGGCGTTGTCAAAAAGCAGGGCGGCCGGATCGACGTGCAAACGGAAATCGGCAAAGGCTCGTCATTCAGAGTGGTGTTGCCGAGGCACGTGCAGGAAGCGCTGGTGTGATCGGACTTGATTAGCCGCGGCGACGAATCGCGCGCGCCGGCAGTTGGAGCGAGTCTGCGGTATAAAGACCGCTCGCCCGTCCGCCAACAAAAACGCACTCCAACGCCAACCCATGTCCCATTACTTCTACGACCCCGCTGCCGGTCACGGCCTCCCGCACGATCCGTTCAAGGCGATCGTCGCCCCGCGCCTGATCGGCTGGATTTCCTCGCGCGACACGGATGGCACGCTGAATCTCGCGCCCTACAGTTTCTTCGGCGCGTTCGCCAGTTCTCCGCCGATCATCGGTTTTTGCAGCGAAGGTCGCAAGGACAGCATCGCCAACATCGAGGCAACCGGCGAGTTCGTCTGGAATCTCGCCAGCAGGCCGCTCGCTGAACAGATGAACCGCTCTTCAGCGCCCGTGCCGCCGCATGTCGACGAATTCGCACTCGCGGGGCTGACGCCCGCCGCGGGCTGCAACGTCGGCGTGCCGCACGTCGCCGAAGCGCCGGCCGCGCTCGAATGCAAGCTGCTGCAAGTGGTGCGCCTGCATACCCTCGACGGTAAGCCGATGGACAACTACCTGTCGCTCGGCCAGGTGGTCGGCGTGCACATCGACGAGGCGTATCTGAAAGACGGCCTGTTCGATACCCACGCCGCGCAGCCGATCATGCGCGCGGGTTACCGCGCCGACTACGCGGCCATCGGCGACATGTTCCAGATGTTCCGCCCGAGCGCATAGACACTGCCGCGTTGCAAGCGCATCGTGCCGCGCAATGCGGCGCGACACCCATCGCACGTCTCGCGCAAGATCGAAGCGCAACGACTGGCCCGCTTGATGCTTGCCACCGACGCTCCAACGCGTCGTTTTCAACCGCCGGCTCACTGTCCAGGAGCGCGATCATGTCCACCGAATTCGCCACGCAATTCAGTCATGTCCGTCCGCAAGATACGTCCTACGTGGATCAGGGCTTACGCGATTTTTTTCTTTACCGCGACTTGGGCATCGCGCAAGCGACCGACGGCAAGGTGCTCGCGCAACTCGTGAAGGCGAATCACGCACCAGAGCAAGGCACCGGCTGGCACCGGCATGAGGCCGATTTCCACATCGTGATCATGTTGAAGGGCTGGGCGCGCTTCATGTACGGCGACAAGGAGACGCTCGTCGCCGCTGGCGACTGCGTGCATCAGGCGCCGGGCATCGTCCATTATCTGTTCGATTACTCAGAGGATATGGAGTACCTCGAGATCGTTTCGCCGGCCGATTTCAAGTCGCTCGAAGTGGAAGGTCCGTGCGACGTGCCGGCGGTGACGCCGTGGAAAAGCGTCGAGGCATGAGCGGAAACCGGGGCAAAACGAGGCGCGGATCGAGCGCGGCTCCGCATCACCTGATGCGAGCGTGAAGCGAGCCGCCGCCCGTTAAACACTCATGGCGTGGCGGGAGGCCGTCTGCGTATCGGGCGCGATGCCTGCGACGCCTGGGGCTTCGCGGCGGCACGGGAGCCGGCGCCGTTGTCCGCGCCGTTCGGCGCCGAACCCAGCGCGCCTTCCACTTCGACCTCGACCACCGCCGTCGCGGCCGGCGCTGCTCGATTGACCTCGGCGGCAGCGGTGATATGCACCGGCGCGATCGTGCGCGCCCGCGAACTCACGAGGACCGCGCGCGGTTCGTTGTCGTAAATCACGGCCCGCACGCGCGGATAAATCTGCCGCTCCCAGCGGCGTCCGTTGAATACACCGTAGTGCCCCACGCCGGTTTGCACATGATGCGTCTTCAGATACGGCCGCAATTTATCGCACATGTCCTGCGCGGCGAGCGTTTGGCCGACCGCGCAAATGTCGTCCTTTTCGCCCTCCACGGTGAGCAATGCCGTGCGGCGAATCCTTGAGGGATCGACCAGGCGCCCTTGCACTTCGAGTTCATTCAACGGCAGGGCGTGCCGCTGAAAAACGGTATCGACGGTTTCCAGATAGAAATCGGCGGTCAGGTCCATCGTCGCGAAGTATTCTTCATAGAACGTGCGGATAGTGTCGGCTTTCCCGGGATCGCCCTTGGCGCGCTCGTAGTGCATGGTTTCGAACGACTCGAGGTGGCGGCCGAGATTCATCGACATGAACGCGCTCAGTTGCACGAAGCCCGGGTACACGCGCCGGTGAGCGCCCGCGAAACCGAACGGCACCGCGCTGATCAGGTTCTGCTCGAACCATTCGATCGGTTTGCTTTTGGCCAGATCGTTGACGCGCGTCGGGTTGATGCGGGTATCGATCGGGCCGGCCATCAGCGTCATGCTGGCGGGCTGCGCGGGGTGATCGTCGTCGGCCATCAGCGCGACCGCGGCCAATGCGGCGACCGTCGGCTGGCACACCGCCAAAAGGTGCGCGCCGGGGCCGATCGTTTCGGTGAAGTCGATCACGTGCTGCACGAATTCGTCGAAGCCGAAGCGCCCCTGACTCAACGGCACGTCGCGCGGGTTGTGCCAATCGGTGACGTACACATCGTGCTCGGCCAGCATGGTGCGCACAGTGCCACGCAACAGCGTGGCAAAGTGGCCTGACATCGGCGCAATCACCAGCACGCGCGGTTGGGGTGAGGAGAGCGTAGTGTCCTTGCGGAAATGCAGCAGCGAGCAGAACGGCGTGTGCGCCACGATCTCCTCGACGATCGCAACGGGCTTGCCTTCCGCCACCACGCTGTCGATGCCGAAGGGCGGCCGCACGGGCGTAAGGCCCGCCAGCGTCAACAGATCGCAGGCCGCGCCGAGGGAGCGGCCACGCGAGGTTTCGCCGAACGCGGGCCACGCGTTGAGCGAATGATTCACCAGTGCCGCGCCGTGCCGAATCGGCAGCATCATGTCGGCGAAAGCCTGGTAAGTAGGGTATGCGAACAGGTTCATAACCTTCGCACGAATGCGTAAGAGGAAAAAGAGCACGAATATAGGCAAGTCATGTGCCAATGATAGGCGCGCACGGGCGGCGGTGCCCCGCGTTGGCATAGCATTTGCGCGCCTTAAACGAGCGCGCCCAGATTGCCGCGCTTTGGTGCGCCCGCGCACGGCAGCGTGCATGGCATCGCCCGGCGTCGACGAACGCCTCATCGGAGGAGAAACGTATGACGAAAACGACGCTCACCATCAGCAGCAAGAACTATTCGTCATGGTCGCTGCGCGGCTGGTTGCTGACGAAATTCAGTGGCTTGCCGTTCGAAGAGATCGTGACGCCGATCGACGACCCTGTGGCACGCGCCGAACTGCTGCTGCTGTCGCCGTCGATCCTCGTGCCGTGTCTCGTGCACGACGGCATCAAGGTCTGGGACACGCTGGCGATCGCCGAATATCTGAACGAACTGAAACCCGAAGCGGCGCTGTTGCCGAAAGACATTCGCGCGCGAGCGCATTGCCGCTCGATCTGCGGCGAGATGCACTCGGGTTTCGCTTCGTTGCGCTCGGCGTTGCCGATGAACCTCAAGGCGCATTTTCCGGGCTTCAAGGTATGGGCGCGCGCGCAATCGGATATCGACCGGATCGTGGCGATCTGGGGCGAGTGCCTGAAGGAGTACGGCGGTCCGTTTCTGTTCGGCGAGCGCACCGCGGCGGATGCGATGTACGCGCCGGTGGTGACGCGCTTCGTCACCTACGACGTGAAGCTCGACCCTGAGATCGTCGAATACGGGCAACGCATCATGGCGCTGCCCGAAATGCGGCAGTGGATCGCCGACGCGCAGCAGGAAGTGGAAGAGATCGACGAACTGGACGTCGAGTTCTGAGGCACGGCGACAGCGAAAACGGGCGACGATAACGGCGCGTGAGAAGCAACGCGCCGTCGCTTCGGCAGGGTTCAATCGCGCCCGCTTCCCAGCTTGAACACGCTCACCACCTGCGCGAGACGCGCGGCCTGCTCGCGCAACTCGGCCGCGGCGAGTTCCGCTTCGCCGACGATCGTCGCATTCTGCTGGGTCGCCTCGCCGATCTGCGTGACGGCGAGATTGACCTGTTCGATGCCGCCCGATTGCTCGCGCGACGCCACGCTGATCTCGCCCATGATCGCGCGCACCTGGCCGACCTGTTGAACGATGCCTTGCATCGTGGCGCTGGCTTCCTCGGCGATGCGAAAACCGCTGTCGACGGTCGCCGTGGAGGCCGCGATCAAACTCTCGATCTCCTTCACCGAAGCCGCGCTGCGCTGCGCGAGCGCGCGCACTTCCGAGGCCACCACCGCGAAGCCCCTGCCGTGTTCGCCGGCGCGCGCCGCTTCCACCGCGGCGTTCAAGGCGAGGATATTGGTCTGGAACGCGATGCCTTCGATCACGCTGGTGATCTCCGATATCTTCTGCGACGAGCGGCTGATTTCACCCATCGTCGAGACCACGCGTTCGACGGCGCGGCCGCCTTCGAGCGCGGCATCGGCGGCGCGCGTGACGAGCGTGTTGGCTTGCACGGCGTGGTCGGCGTTCTGCTGCACCGTCGACGTGATCTGCTCCATGCTGGCCGCCGTTTCCTCCAGGCTGCTTGCCTGCGTGGCGATGCGCGCGGCGATGTTGCCGCTGCCGGTGGCGATCTTTTCGGTGCCGTGCGACATGTCGGCCGACGCGTTGCGCACCTGCGAGACGATGCGCGCAAGACCTTCGCCGATGCCGTCGATCGACTGCATCAGGCGGCCGATCTCATCGGCGCGCGCGTTGCCGGCTTGCGCCACGCGCACGCTCAGATCGCCCGCCGCGAAACGCTCGGACGCCTTGGCGGCTTCATCGAGCGGACGGCTCACGAGGCGGCGCACCGCGAACAGGAACACCACGGCGAACACGCCGACCAGCGCGAAGCCGATCAGCAGGAACTGATTGCGGGTGGCGGTGACGTCGGCCATCACCTCGTCGCGCGGCGCGACGCCGCCCACCAGCCATTGCCATTCCGGCACGGTGACGAACGACACGAACTTGTCGCGCGCGCCGCTCTCGCCGAGCGTCGCGTCGGCCGAGCTGTATTCGAGCCGGCCTTCCTTCATGTCGAGCATCTGCTGATACGGCGCGTTCGCGTTGTCCGCGTTCTGGCCGGCGGCGGCCGGATGAACGATCAGCTTGCCGCGATCCGCGCCTTTCGACGCGTTGAGCACGAAGTAATAACCGCTGTCGCCGATCTTCAGCTTGCGAATGCCTTCCTCGACCGACTGGATTTCCTTGTCCACCTCCACGCCGACGAACAGCGCGCCGATCACGCGGCCGCTTGCATCGGTGACGGGGCGATATTGCGTGATGTAGCGTTTGCCGAAGAGCGCGGCGAGTCCCGTATAGGACTTGTTCGCGACGACCAGCGCATACGCCGGTCCCTTGCGGTCGAGCAGCGTGCCGATCGCGCGTGAGCCGTCCTGTTTCTTCAGCGATGTGGTCACGCGCACGAAGTCGTCGCCGCTGCGTGCGAACACGGTGGCGATCGCGCCGCTGCGTTCCAGAAACTGGTCGGGGATCGTGAAGTCCATGTTCAGAACTTTGTCGCCGGCCTTCATGGTGGGAGCGGCGACGCCGTTGACGTCGATCTTCTGCGTTTCGTCGAGCGTATAGGTGGGAGGCAGGAAGCTCGCGAACAGCGACGTCGAGCGATCGACTTCGGTCGATAGCGCCTTGTCGAACAGCGTGATCATCGCCGCGATGGAGCGGTCCTTATCGGCAATGCGTTCGAGCACCTGATCGCTGACCTGCTTGCCGGCGGTGCGCGTGAGCGCCAGCGCGAAGGCGGCGAAAATCAACGCCACCAGCACGCAGGAGAGCACGGCGAGCCGGGCGCCGACGCTGGCGCGGCGCAATGAGAGAAGTTCCATGGGCGGTTGCGGAGTAAGGGAAGAGAAGCGCTGCGCGGACCATGCGTAGGCATATCCGGCATCGGTGTCTTGTTTACGACCGCACCGCCCGTTTTCTTTAGCTAATCGAAAGCGTCGGGTCATTGCGGAACATCGCTTACGAGATGTTCCGCGCTTGCTCGCTTCAGCGGCCCGGTGCGCCGCGCCAGCCGCGCAGCAGCAGCGCGTTGGTGACCACGCTCACGCTCGAAAACGCCATTGCCGCGCCCGCCAGCATCGGGTTCAGCAAACCGAAGGCGGCGAGCGGAATGCCGATCAGGTTGTAGACGAAAGCCCAGAACAGGTTCTGCTGGATCTTGCGCCAGGTCTTGCGCGAGATGTCGATGGCGTCGGCCACCAGCGCCGGGTCGCCGCGCATCAGCGTGATGCCGGCCGCGTGCATCGCGACGTCGGTGCCGGTCGCCATCGCAATGCCGATGTCGGCGGCGGCGAGCGCGGGCGCGTCGTTGATGCCGTCGCCGGCCATCGCGACGATGCCGGCGCTGTTGATTTTCAGGTCGCGAATCACGCGGGCTTTGTCGTCGGGCAATACCTCGGCGTGGAACTCGTCGATGCCGAGCGCTCTCGCGACGCTTGCCGCGCTGCCGTGGTTGTCGCCGGTGACGAGCACGCTCCTGATGCCCATCCGCGCGAGACGTTCGACGGCGGCGCGCGCGGTCGGTTTGACGGTGTCGCCGAAAGCGATCAGCGCGAGCGCGGCGGGCGCTTGCGAATCGCGCCGCATCAGCCAGGAGACGGTGTTGCCGTCGGCTTCGAGTTGTTTGGCGCGTGCGGCGAGTTCCGGCTGCGACGCGATGCCCAGTTCGTTGAGCCAGCGTGTGCTGCCAAGCGCCAGCGTGTGGCCGTCGATGTCCGCTTCGACGCCGCGGCCCGGGACCGCGCGTGCGGCGCTGGCGGCGAGCGCCATAGCCAACGCGGGTGCCGCGACGGCGGCGGAGTCGGAGGCGGCAGCCTCGTCGCTCGTCGACGGCTCCTCAGCCGACGCCGACATCGCCGCTTCATACGCCTTCACCACGGCCCGCGCCAACGGATGATCGCTGTGCCGTTGCACCGCGGCGGCGAGCGCGAGCGCCTCGTCGCGGCCCATGCCGCCGATCGGTTCGAACGCCGTCACCGACGGTTGGCCGAGCGTCAACGTGCCGGTCTTGTCGAACGCGACGATATTCACGCGATGCGCGGTTTCCAGCGCCTCGGCGTCCTTGATCAGCACGCCGTGCTTCGCCGCCACGCCGGTGCCGGCCATGATCGCGGCCGGCGTCGCGAGCCCGAGCGCGCACGGGCACGCGATCACCAGCACGGCAACTGCGTTCAGGATCGCGGTTTCGCCGCCCGCGCCGGCGATCAGCCAGCCCGCCAGCGTGAATGCCGCGATCGCCAGAATCGCCGGCACGAAGATTTCGCTGACCCGGTCGACCAGCCGCTGGATCGGCGCCTTGTCGGCCTGCGCGCTTTCCACGAGCCGGATGATTCGCGCGAGCGTCGTTTCCGCGCCGATCGCGGTGGTCGTCACGGCAATCGCGCCTTCGCCGTTGATCGAGCCGGCCGTGACCGGATCGGCCGCCTGCTTCGGCACCGGCAGGCTTTCGCCGGTGATCAGCGATTCGTCGATGTGGGTGCGGCCTTCGAGCACCGCGCCGTCGACCGGCACGCGCTCGCCGGGCCGCACGATCACTACCGTGCCGACGCGCACCTGCGCGAGCGGCACGTCGCGTTCATCCGCGCCGACGCGGATGCGCGCGCGATCCGGGCGCAGCGCGTTGAGCGCGCGGATGGCGTCGGTGGTCTGGCGCTTGGCGCGCGCCTCGAGCCACTTGCCGAAGCGCACCAGCGTGATGACCACCGCCGAAGCCTCGAAGTACAGATGCATCATGTCGCCCGGATGGGTCGCCAGTTCGTAGACGCTGATGCCATAAGCCGCCGACGTGCCGAGCGCCACCAGCAAATCCATGTTGCCCGCGCCGGCCCGCACGGCGCGATAGGCCGCGCGATAGAAGCGCGCGCCGAACACGAACTGCACGATCGAGGCGAGGCCGAATTGCAGCCACGGCGCAAGCATGACGTGAACGCCGAACCATTCGCCGATCATCGGCGCGGCGAGCGGCAGCGTCAGCACGGCGGACGCGAGCACGGCCGCGAGTTCGCGGCGAGTCTGCTCGCGTTTGCGGTCGGCGGGGAGGGCGCTGCCGGCGTTGTCCTCGGCCGGTGCTGTGTCCGGCGGCGCGATCAAGGACGCTTCGTAGCCCGCTTTCGTGACGGCGGCGATCAGCGCCTCCGCTTCGGTGGCCGCGTCGCTCAGATTGACGGTTGCCGTTTCGGTCGCGAGATTCACCGACGCGCTAGCGACGCCCGGCACCTTCGCCAACGCTTTTTCGACGCGCATCGCGCACGACGCGCAGGTCATGCCGCCGATCGTCAGCTCCGCGGTTTGCGGCGTTTGGACGGACGCCGCGTCGTCGGCGCGTGCTGACGGCGTGGCTTCGTAGCCCGCCTTGCGCACGGCGTTCGCGAGCGTTTCGAGTTCGACGGTGGCGTCGCTGTCGATGCGGGCTCTTTCAGTGGCGAGATTCACCGACGCGCGCACGACACCCGGCACTTTGGCCAGCGCCTTTTCGACGCGCATCGCACACGAGGCGCAGGTCATGCCGCCGATGTCGAGTTCGGCGGTGCGGGCGGGCGTGGCGGCAGCCTCGGCGGAGCGCTGTGGGTTGGCAAGTTCAGTCATGGTGGAAGGCTCGTGGCGGCATGAGGCCGCGTTCTGAACCCAGTATTAACCTTCCTATGATGGCAAGGTCAAGGAGGAATCATGGGTGGACCGAGGCAGCGGTGAACGAAAAAGAATCTCGGCGGCGCGCGCCGGGCGGGCTGACAAAAATCGTCAACCGCACCGCAAATGCACGTTGTTCGCTCGTTACAACCGCTATTGCGACCTTTGCGCTTGCCTAGCGGACAAGGATACGATACAACCCCGATGTTGTCGGCATCGCCACCGCGGACTGGCTGCGCTGGGTCTTGCGAGACCACGCGGACAGATTCGCTGCGTACCGACGTCTCCCTTAGGGCAGCACGTTCCGCCACCTGAACGAATGATAAAAAATCGCCGAGAACTGTTTACGCTTCACTGGACCTGCGCATCGCTCGCGGGCCTCGCATTTCTGGCGGGGTGCGCGTCCACCCCGTCCGCGACGCAAAAAAATACTGGCTGGATCAAGGACGAAGTCGCCGATTCTTATGTGTTCGGCTATCCGCTGGTGCTGATGGGCGTCGCACGCGACGCGGCGGTCGGCACCGATCCGGGCCAGGCGCCGCTCAATACGTTGCGCCACGCCCAGGCATTGCCGCCGATCGGCGCGGCGTATCCGTTGCAGCCGAGCCTCGATACGCTGGATTCGACTGGTTGGCTGGACGTGGGCAGCGAGCCGGTGATCGTGTCATTGCCCGACTCGCGCGGCCGTTACGTCGACGCCCGCGTGCTCGACATGTGGGCCAACGTCGTCTGGTCGACCAGTTCGCAGTTCGCCACCCGCGCCGCGGGCATCAAGGCGCAAACGATTGCGTTCGTGAGCCCCGGCTGGCAGGGCGACTTGCCCAAGGGCGTGAAGCGCGTCGACGTGCCGACCCGCAACGCGTGGGTGAGCGTGCGCATTCAGTCGAACGGCACGCGCGACCTGACGGCGGTGCGCAAGCTGCAGCGCGCCATTCGCGTCGCGCCGCTGAGCGTCTATGCAGGCGACACGCGCTCGGTGTCGATCGCTGCGCCACGCGTGAGTGCCGCCGATGCCGCAGTGGGCGCCTCCGGCACGCCGGCCGCGCAGGTCGCCGCGCTCGACGCCAACGGTTTCTTCAACCGGCTCGCGCAGGCCTTGCCGGACAATCCGCCGACGCCGGCCGACCCGCATGCACTGAAATTCCTTTCGGACCTGGGCGTGACGCCAGGCGAGCCCGTGAAGCTGCCGAACGCGCCCGAGGCCGTCGCGGCCGGTCTCGCCGATGGTCACGAGCGCGTCGTCACGCAGCCGTCCAATCTGCTGACCGGCAACGGCTGGAACTGGTTCGGCGACGGCGTGGGCAACTACGGTCCCGATTACGCGCTGCGCGCTTATGCCGCCGCCACGCAACCGGGCATCGGCACGAAGGACGACGAAGTGCGCGCGGTCGTCACCCAGGACAGCGACGGCCATGCGCTCAACGGCGCGAACCGCTACGTGATTCACTTCGCGCCGAACCAGTTGCCGCCGGTGCGCGGCTTCTGGTCGATCACCGCCTATACGAAGGATGGCGCGTTGGGCGAAAGCGCGCCGGCGCGTCTCGCGGTCGGCGACCGCAATGGCGCGCGCCGCAATCGCGACGGTTCGCTCGACGTGATCGTGTCGTCCACGCGCGGCAAGAGCGGCAACTGGCTGCCCGCGCCGCGCGCGGATCTGCAACTGGTGCTGCGTCTGTACGCACCCAGGCCGGAAGCCACCGACGGCAGTTGGCAACCGCCGGCCGTCGTGCGTCAGTAGACCGCTTCAGTCGACTCCTTCAGCGGCATGCATCGCTGCCATGCGGCAGCGATGTGACAGCAACGCATGAGCGGGGTATGAAGCGCCGCATGTCCGCCGCTGTGGCGCGACGCACATGCGGCGCTGTCGCGTGGAGCATTGTGTAAGCACGCTTTACATTGCTGTCTCGTGCGAGGTTCCAGACTTATACTGCCGCTTGCGGGATTTTCGTTTCGCGGCGGGCTTGCCGCCGCATTACCCAAGACCGAGCATGGCAAGCCTCAATAAAGCGTCACTAGCCTCTTCCATTCAGACCGTGCGCGAGGTCGCGCAGTCACGCCGCACTCGGCGCGTTATCATGGGTCTGCTGATTTTCCTCGTAGCGTTCGGCCTGTTGGGTTTTTTCGCGGCGCCGCCGCTGATTCGCCATATCGCCGAACAACAGCTCAGCAAACAACTCGACCGGCCGGCCAGCATCGGCCGCATCGCGCTCAATCCCTACACGCTCACGCTCGAAGCCGACCGCGTGCATATCGGCGAGCGCGGCGGCGCGGGCGATTTCGTGGATATCGCGCGGCTCATCGTGCGGGCGTCGTGGAGTTCGCTGTTTCGCGCCGCGCCGATCGTCGATGAAGTGCAACTCGATTCGCCGCGCTTTCATATCGTGCGCTACGACGCGCAACGCTTCAATTTCACCGACCTGATCGAGAAGTTCGCGAGCCAGCCGAGCGCGCCCGATAGCAAGCCGACGCTCTTCTCGGTGTCGAACATTCGTCTGGAAAACGGCCAGATCACGTTCGACGACAAGCTGCTCGGCGCGACCCACGTGATCGATCAGTGGAAGCTCGGCATTCCGTTCATCGCCACGCTGCCTTCGAAAACCGATATCTTCGTCGAACCGCTGCTGCGCGCGCGCATCGACGGCAGTCCGCTTGCCATCGACGGCAAGACCAAGCCGTTCGCGGCGTCGCGCGAGTCGGAAGTGTCGCTGCGTTTCGACGGGCTCGATGTGCCGCGGCTCATGTCGTACGCGCCGGCCAGGCTGCCGGTGATCGTGCAATCCGGCAAGCTCTCCACCGACCTCAAGCTCAACTTCGTGATGTCCCACGACGCGCCTTCGTTGCGCGTGGCGGGCACCGTCGATATGAACGACGTGGACGTGCGGGACCCGGGCAAGGCGCCGTTCTTCGCCGCGCGCACGGTGCATGTGGCCGCCGCGACGCTCGAGCCGCTCAAGAGCCTTTATCACTTCGACGATATTCGTATCGACGCGCCGAGCGCCAATCTGGCGCGCGACAAAAACGGTGTGCTGAGTGTGGAGCGGATGTTCGCGCCGACGCCGGCGGCTTCGGGAAGCGCGGCTGCATCCGCATCCGACGCGACTGCGGCGAAGCCCGCCGCTAGCGCGCCGGCCGCGGCATCAGGCGCCAGCGCCACGCCAACGGTCGGTGCAAAGGCCGCCCCGCCGCTGGATCTGTCGATCAAACGCTTCGCGCTCAACGACGGCGTAGTGAACGTCCACGACGAAGCCGGCTCGCGGCCTGTCGACCTCGGCCTGCAAAAGCTGGCCGTCACGCTGACCGATTTTTCGACGCTCGCCACCGCGCCCGCGCATTACACGCTGAACACGGACTTCAAGGGCGATGGCGGCTCGCTCGGCGCGGCGGGCGCGTTCGGCCTCGTCGCTCAAACGGCCAGCGCCAAGCTCGACCTGAAGTCATTGAAATTGCCGCTGCTGCAACCGTATCTCGACACCGCGACTGCCACGCAAGTGCTGGACGGCGCGCTCTCCGCCAGCGCGAATGTCGGCGCGAACTGGTCCAGATCGCCGGTGGCCGTGATGGTCGCGGATACGCAACTGGATCTGCAATCGCTGAAGCTGGCGGCGCGCGGCAGCAAGGAGCCGGTCATCTCGCTCGCGCAAGGCCGCGTGACGGTCAAGCAGGTGGACGTGGCGGCACGCACGGCCGACATCACGGGCGTCGACACGACCGGCCTCTTGGTCAACGCGGCGCGGCTGAAAGACGGCAGCATCGACCTGGCTTCGCTCGCTGGTCCGCATGAAACGGAGCAGCGGCGCACGGCGACGCACGCGGTCACGAAAGCGCAGGCGGAAGCGCCCGTATGGCGTTACAAGATCGGCGAGTTGAGCCTGAAGGACGCCACGGCCAATTTCACCGACAACACCACGCCGCAGCCGGTCAAGCTGAACATCGCGCCGCTGCAACTCAAGGTGCGGCAGATCAGCGACGACCTCAGCCGTGCGCTGCCAATCGAGCTCCAGGCAACACTCAACAAGAAAGGCACGCTCGGCTTGACGGGCAACGTCACGGCCACGCCGCTCAAGCTGGCCGTCAAGGTGAACGCGAACCGGCTCGACGCCGCGGCCTTCGAACCGTATTTCGGCAGTCAGTTGAATGCGGTGATCGCGAGCGCGCTGCTCAATGCAAACGGCGAACTCGCGGTGACTCAGGCGAAGACGTTGAAGGCGAGCTACCACGGCGACATGGCGCTGGTCGACGTGCGAATGCTCGACAAGGCGACTTCCGACCGGTTCGCCGGCTGGGGCTCGCTCGCGCTGTCCAATCTGAAAGCCGACTACGACGAGCGCGGCACCGTGGTGGACGCGGGCCGTGTCACGTTCACCAGGTTCTACGGGCGCGTGCTGCTCGACGCGCAAGGCAAGCTCAACCTCAATCAGGTGGTCGCCCATGAAGGTGGCGCCGCCCAATCGCTCACGCGCGACGGCAGCGGCGCCGATCCGGTGCCGTTGACGCCGCAAGCGTCGTCGGCCGTGGCGGCGGCGTCCGCGCCGGTCCCGGCTTCGGCGGCCACGCCCGCGATCGTGCCGGTGGCGACGGCGACCGTCACGGCCGCCGCGCCGCCGCAAAGCCCGGTGAAGCTGCACTTCGGCCAACTGGTGTTGCAGCAGGGCCGCGTGACGTACACGGACAACTTCGTCAAGCCGAATTTCACGGCCAACCTGGTCGGCATTCAGGGCACGGTGGGCGCGTTCGGCACGCAATCGACCACGCCCGCGCCGGTGGACATCGCCGCGAAACTGGCGGCCAACGGTCCGCTGTCGATTCGCGGCACGGTCAATCCGCTGGTTGCGAAGCCGTCGCTCGACCTGACCGCCAGCGCGCACGATATCGAGCTGACCAACCTCACGCCGTATTCGGCGAAATACGCCGGTTATCCGATCACCAAGGGCAAGCTGAACGTCGACCTGCATTACACGCTCGAGAACGACCAGTTGAACGCGAACAATCACCTGTTCATCGATCAGCTAACGTTCGGCGATCACGTCGAAAACGATACGGCGACCAAACTGCCGGTGCGTCTCGCCATCTCGCTGCTGAAAAATTCGCGCGGCGAAATCGACGTGAATCTGCCCGTGTCCGGTTCGTTGTCGAATCCCGAGTTCAGCATTGGCGGCCTGATCTGGCACGCGGTGCTCAACCTGTTGCAGAAGGCGGTAACGTCGCCGTTCTCGCTGATCGCCAATGCCTTCGGCGGCAACGGCGAGGAATTGGGTTACGTCGAGTTCGAGCCGGGCTCGGCGAAGCTCTCGGACGCCGACAGCAAGAAGCTGGACACGATCGTGAAGGTGCTCGCCGACAAGTCGTCGATCCGGATGGACGTGATCGGCCGGGTCGACCCGGCCATCGACGAGCCCGCCTTGCGGATGCGCTATGTCGATCGCCTCGTCAGGCAGCAGAAGATCAAGGATGTGGTGGGCAACGGCGAGAGTGTCGATGTCTCGACCATGACCGTCGATCCGCAGGAATACGACAAGTATCTGACCAAAGCCTACAAGTCGGCGGACTTCAAGAAGCCGCGCAACTTTGTCGGCCTGACCAGGAGCCTGCCGGACGACGACATGAAGAACGCGCTCGCCGCCAACGCACCGATCGACGAGGCCAGCTTGCGCCAGCTCGCGCAGCAGCGTGCGCAAAGCGTGCAGCAGTATCTGGAGGGCAAGATCGACAGCAGTCGTGTGTTTATCGTCGCGCCGAAGCTGAACGCCGAGGGCATCAAGGACAAGGGCGCGACGACGCGGGTGGATTTCGGCTTGAACTGAGGTGTGTTGTAAGCGCCCGCTCGCCGCTCGACAGGGGCGGCGGCGCGCGCTTCAGTGCGAATCGACCGGCGATCCGCGCGGCCGCGCCGATCAGGCCGCGCGCGTCGGCGCCTTCAACGCGGTTCGCTCGATCACGCGCGCGAGCGTGTCGAACGCCGGCCCGATCTTTTCGTTCGCCACGCACGCATAACCCAGCAGCAGTCCGCGCCGCGCGGGGGTGGCGCTGCTGTAGTAGGCGGCGAGCGGCCGCACGATCACGCCGGCATCGAAAGCCGCGACTGTCACCGCGCGATCGTCCGCGTGATCCGGCAGGCAGAGCACCAGATGCAGGCCGGCTTCGTCGCCTATCACCGGCAGTTCGTTGCCGAAACGCGCGGTGATCGCGTCGATCAGAATCTGCCTGCGTTCGCCGTAGAGCGCGCGCATGCGGCGAACGTGCGAGGTGAGATGGCCGTCCATGATGAAGTCGGTCATTACCGCCTGCTGCATCAATTGCCC
>Ga0207713_1000173_pt1 | contig 92859 bp, 93 predicted proteins | sample KBSS64metaG_FD_184404 | JGI IMG/M metagenome (GOLD analysis project Ga0207713, IMG submission 184404) | Switchgrass rhizosphere microbial communities from Kellogg Biological Station, Michigan, USA - KBS S6-4 metaG (SPAdes) (version 2) | ecosystem: Host-associated > Plants > Roots > Rhizosphere >...
CAACTGAGCTATTCCCGCTTTGGCGTCCCCTAGGGGACTCGAACCCCTGTTACCGCCGTGAAAGGGCGGTGTCCTAGGCCACTAGACGAAGGGGACACACTACAACATTCACTCCCTGCTGCGCTTCGCTGTGTGCTTTACGCTGCAAGTGGCGCGCATTCTATGGATGCTTGGGGAGGTCGTCAACCCCCCAATGAAAATTTATTCAAATCAATGACTTCGCCCTCTATTTAGGTAATGGGTGGCCGATACAGGGATCAGGTGGATGTGCCTCTATAGAGACATCCCGACCACCACCCTTCCAGTGCTAGTGCATAGCCACTACACTCGGCGCACATTTACCCGGATTGAGGCTTGTACGGTGACACCACTCATTATCACCCTGATGGTTGTAACAGGCATCGTACTCTTGATCGCCGTTGGCTATCTGAACCACGTGGCCGAGGCGAAGAAAGTCGAGCGTGCGCGCACGCTGGTCGAGCTCAATGATCGCCTGCGTCGCTGCGGCGAGTTGTCCGAGACCTTCCCCGGTCAATTGATGACCCCGGCGCTCAAGCTGCTGCTGGTACGTCTGGAGCTGAACGTCGTCAAACGACTGATCGCTCTGGAAAGAAGAAACAACCCTGGCATCCAGGAGCGCGAGACCGAACTCGAAGCGCTGGTGGCCCAAGGCGACAACATCAAGGTCAACAATCCGGTCAGTCCTATCCAGACCGAAGCCAAGGCCAAGGATGTGCGTTTTCTGCTTGAGGCGATGCACGGTCAGGTGACGCGCGCCGCCCACGACGGCTTCCTGCAGACCGCCGAAGCCAAGCACTGGATTCGCGAGATCCGCAATATGCTGGTGCTGCTGCACATTGAGTTCTTCAATAACCTGGGCACCCAGGCACTGAACCAGGATCAGCCGGGACAAGCACGGCTGGCATTCGAGCGTGGCGTTCAATACCTGAAGAACCAGGCCGAGCCTGCACCGTGGAAAACCCACCTGCAGGCCATGGAGCGTCAACTGGCGCGCGCCAACGCCATGGTGCTGGACACCATCGCCCCAACCGAAGACGACCACAACGAGCTGACCGAAGGCCTGAAAGCCGACGAGTCGGATGCACAGTGGAAGAAGAAAGCCATCTACGATTGATGGCTAGAGCTAATGTGGGAGCGAATTCATTCGCGAGAGGCCAATCCAGACGCCGCAAAATAGTCGCCTGAACAACCGTTTCGCGAATGAATTCGCTCCCACAGCCTGCGGCTTAACAGTCAGTCGACTTCAGAAAGATAGCCGCCAGGGCTTCGATACCCACCTGATCCGCCTCGCTGAAACGCGCCAGGCTCGGGCTGTCCAGGTCCAGTACGCCAATCAGGCGCCCCTCCTTGACCAACGGCACCACCAGCTCACTGTTGGACGCGCTGTCGCAGGCGATGTGCCCCGGGAATTCGTGCACGTCCAGCACGCGATGGGTCTCACGGCTTTGTGCCGCAGCCCCGCACACACCCTTGCCGAATGGAATCCGCACACAGGCGATCTGGCCCTGGAAGGGCCCCAGCACCAGCTCTTCGTTGCGGTTCAGGTAAAAGCCGGCCCAGTTGAGGTCGTCCAGCTGGGTGTAAAGGAACGCCGAGAACTGCGCGGCGTTGGCGATGAAATCGCGCTCGTCCGCAAGCAAGGACTCAAGCTGTGCGGCCAGCAGGCGGTAGCCGTCGAGACCCTGGCCTGATGCACTCAAATCGATCATGGATGTTGCTCCAGCATTTTCAAACCAACCCAATAACGGGCGAACTGATAGGCACAGCGGCCGTTGCGGTTGCCACGACCGGTCGCCCAGCGCACGGCCAGGATGTCCAGTTCATGGTCCCGTTGCCACGAAAGCCCGGCCTTGGACGCCAGCTCGCCAATCCAGTGCTCCACCACTTCCAGAAAGTGCTCCTGGGTGAATGGATAGAAAGACAGCCACAAGCCGAAACGATCGGACAGGGCAATCTTGTCCTCGACCGCTTCGCTTGGATGAATTTCGCCATCATCGCCCCGTTGCCAGTGAGCGTTGTCGCTCTCCTTTTCCGGCACCAGATGGCGGCGGTTGGAAGTGGCGTACAGCAGAACGTTGTCCGGCGCCTGCTCCAGCGAGCCATCGAGCACGCTCTTGAGCACGCGATAATCGCCTTCGCCGGAATCGAACGACAGGTCATCGCAGAACAGCACGAACCGCTGGGGCAGCTTTTGCAGTTGCTCGACCACCCGCGGCAGATCCCCCAGATGATCGCGCTCAATCTCGATCAGGCGCAGCCCGGCCTTGGCGTGCTCGGCCAGAAGCGCCCGGACCAGCGACGATTTCCCGGTGCCGCGCGAGCCCCAGAGCAGCGCGTGGTTGGCCGGCAGGCCGTCAATGAATTGCTGGGTGTTGCGCCCCAACTGAGCGCGCTGCTGGTCGACGCCGATCAGGTCCGACAGGCGCATGTCCAGGGTCACGTCCAGCGGCAGCAGATAGCCGCTACGGCCCTCGCGCACCCAGCGCGCTGCCAGTGCCTTGCCCCAGTCCACTGGCTCGCGCACGGCAGGCAACAGGGGTTCGAGCCGCGCCAGAACCGATTCGGCGCGCTCAAGGAATGCGTTCAACCTGGAATCCACGATGTCTCCTTGATTTAACTGGTTAAAGCCGTTCTGCGATCGGCTATGCTTGGCCCGCGAAGGACCACGAAGTGACAGCCACTTATGGAAATACCGATCACCCACCGGCTATCGTTCAAACAGGCCCGTTTGACCGTTCTGATCGGCTTCCTGCTGGGAACCCTGCTCAGCCTGTTTCAAATTGCAATCGATTATGCCAGCGAAGACGCGTCCATCGATCGTGAAATTCGCTCCCTGCTGCAAATCAGTCACAACCCCGCCTCGCGCATCGCCTACAACATCGACGCAGAACTGGCCCAGGAACTGACCTTGGGGCTGCTGCATTCGCCTGCGGTGGTCAGTGCGCGACTGACCGACAACAATAATGTGTTGCTGGCGGCGGTGTCGCGCCCGCTGGCCGAAAGCCCCTACCGGATGCTCAGCGACAGCCTGTTCGGCAAGAGCCGGCAGTTCGAAGACGTGCTGCATCTGGACCACATGCCCAAGGAGGCCATCGGCACGCTGTTCCTGGAAGTGGACACCTTTGCGTTCGGCAGCCACTTCCTGCAACGGGCGGAAATCACTCTGCTCAACGGCTTCGTTCGTAGCCTGGTGCTGACCTGCATTCTCATGGCGCTGTTCTACCTGACGCTGACCAAGCCACTGACCGGGATCATTCGCGCGCTGGCCAGCCGCGATTCGCGCAGCCCCAAACAGCCCCCGCTGCCCTGCCCGCCCGGTCATGAAAACGACGAGATCGGGGTGCTGATCCACGTTGCCAACCAGCAATTCGACCACGTCGCCAGCGAGTTCGGCAGACGCCTGGAAGCGGAAAACCGGCTGACCGACCACCTCAACGAGCTTGAAGACATCGTCGAGGCGCGCACCCAGCAGCTCAAATCCAGCAACACGCGGCTGAGCCAGTCCAACGAAGAACTGGAACTGGCACGCAGCACCGCGCTGGACATGGCCAATGCCCGCTCGGCTTTCCTGGCACACATGAGCCACGAGATCCGCACCCCGCTCAACGGCCTGTTGGGCATGCTCGCCCTGTCGCTCGACGGCCCGCTGAGCGCCGAGCAGCGCCAGCAGCTGTCCATTGCCCACGATTCGGGCAAAGTGCTGGTGGACCTGCTCAACGATATTCTCGACCTGTCGAAATTCGATGCGGGCCAGCTTGAGCTCGAACGCATCCCGTTCGACCTCGGCACCCTGATCGAAGACACGGCAAACCTGCTGTCCCAGAATGCCGCGCCCAAGGTGGAGCTGACCTGCCTGATCGACCCGCACTTCCCGGCGCTGGTGCTGGGTGATCCGACGCGGGTCCGGCAGATCGTCAGCAACCTGTTATCCAACGCGCTCAAGTTCACCCAGGTCGGACGCGTGGACGTGCGCCTGACCCAACAGGCGGACAAGGTACGTATCGAGGTCTGTGACACCGGCATTGGTATCGCCCAGGACGCCCAGGCCAGGATCTTCCAGCCCTTCACCCAGGCAGAAGCCGCCATCACTCGCCAGTACGGCGGAACGGGCCTGGGCCTGAGCCTGACGCACAACCTGTGCGAAGCGATGAATGGGCAGTTGCGCATCGAATCCACGCCTGGTGTCGGCAGCCGCTTCTATGTCGACCTGCCCCTGCCCGCCCATACGCCGGCGCCCCAGTGGCCTGCCATGAAAGGCCGTGTCGTGGTGGTAAGCACACCGGGCAGTGGCCTGGTGGAGTTACTGAGCGGCCTGCTGCCGGGATGGGGCATCGAGTATCGGCATTTCTCGGCCAACGCGCCGCAACCGCAAATAGAGCCGGACCTGCTGATTACCGACTGCCCCGAATGCCTGATCGGCATACGCCCCGGCACCCGCATTCCGATCCTGTTGGTGACCGCCTACGGCAACTTCATGCCCGGTGAGCAGGTGCTTGCGATGGCGCCTTTGCAACAGCAGGCGCGGCCGCTGTCGCGCAGTGTCTTGCATCGGGCGCTGGGCCGGGTACTGGGGATCGACGGCCAGCAGCCGAGTGCGCGCCTGTCCAGCAGCCAGTCGGCATCGTACCGTGCGCGAATTTTGCTGGTCGAAGACAACCCGGTGAACCAGCTCGTGGCCAAGGGCATGCTGGGCAAGCTGGGCTGCGAAGTGGTGGTCAGCAGCCACGGCGGCGAAGCATTGCAACAGCTTGAACGCAGTCAGTTCGATCTGGTGCTGATGGACTGCAACATGCCCGTGATGGACGGCTATGAAGCGACGAGGCAGATTCGCCAAAGCAAAAAATGGCCGGACCTGCCGGTGATCGCCCTGACCGCCAATGCCATGCCCGAAGAACGCGAGCATTGCAAAACCGCGGGCATGAACGATTACCTGGCCAAGCCGTTTCATCGCGAAGAATTGATTGCCGTGTTAGATCAGTGGATTCCGGTCACGCAGGATCATTGAACGGCACCCTCAAGACCGCTCCCGCCGGCAAGCCGTGCTGCTACGGGGGCGGGGTGGTATGCACCATCTGAATTCAACCGCTGACTCGTAGCAGCACGGCTTGCCGGCGTGGCGGCCTCGAGGTCGCCGTCGCCGGCAAGCCGGACTGCTACGGGGGCGTTTACTTAAGGAGGGCTTTGATATCGGACTCGATGTCTTCGGGCTTGGTCAACGGGGCGTAGCGCTTGACCAACTGGCCATTACGGCCGATGAGGAATTTGGTGAAGTTCCATTTGATCCGCTCTGAGCCCAGCAACCCCGGCGCCTGCTTCTTCAACTGCACGAACAACGGATGCGCGGCGCTGCCGTTGACATCGATCTTCTTGAACAGCGGGAAGCTCACCCCGTAGTTCAGCTCGCAGAACTCGGAGATCGCGCCTTCGTTGCCCGGCTCCTGCTTGCCGAACTGGTTGCAGGGAAACCCCAGCACCACCAGCCCCTGGTCGCGATAACGCTGCCACAGCTCCTCAAGGCCCTTGTACTGCGGGGTAAAGCCGCACTTGCTCGCGGTATTGACCACCAGCACCGCCTTGCCTGCGAAGTCGGCGAGGGTCTTCTGTTCGCCCTTGATCGTCTGCACCGGGATGTTCAGCAAATTGTCGCTCATGACGATGCCTCGAAAGTTAAACCGTCAAGTTAGCGCGCCACTGATTGGCGCGCTATCGAATTATCCACGGTGATATCACAGCATCAGGCCGAGGGGCTATGTACTAGCGAGCCACAAGGTCCAGGCAGACCGAGTTGATGCAGTAGCGCAGGCCGGTCGGCGGCGGGCCGTCGGGAAATACGTGGCCCAGGTGAGCATCGCATTTGGCACAGACCACTTCGGTACGAATCATGCCGTGGCTGACGTCACGCACTTCCACCACCGCGCTGCCTTCCAGCGGCGCATAGAAGCTGGGCCAGCCGCAGCCCGAATCGAACTTGGTGGTGGAATCGAACAACGGCTCGTTGCAGCACACGCAGTGGTACACACCGTCGGTCTTGGTGCTGTTGTACTTGCCGGTGAACGGCCGCTCGGTGGCCTTCAGGCGGCAGACCTGGTACTGCTCTGGGTCGAGCATCTGCTTCCATTCTTCGAGGGTTTTTTCCAGCTTATCCACGGGTACACCTCCAACACTTAAAAAGCCCGATCTGTGTCTTTTCCACGGGTCGGGTGGCACGTATGATTGCGCCTTCGTTTGACGCCAGTCTGTCACCGGCCTTACAGGCATACAAATTTCATTTTGGTGGCGTTGTGCTTTGCGGTGCGCCTTCCTTACAGCGCCCAAGTGGCCTCAAAACGTAGCGAGCGAAGGTAGTACAAGGCGAAAACAGGCGAAAAAGCGGAGTTTAGGTATTCTAAATGAGCATTTTTCGCCTGTTTTCAACGCAGTAATACCGAGCGCAGTAGTTTTGAGGCCGCTTGGACCCCTTTTTCTTGGGATCAATCACATGCAGTTCAGCAAATCGAACAAGCTCGCCAACGTCTGCTATGACATTCGCGGGCCCGTGCTCAAGCACGCCAAACGCCTGGAAGAGGAAGGCCATCGCATCCTCAAGCTGAACATCGGCAACCCGGCGCCGTTTGGTTTCGAGGCGCCGGACGAAATCCTCCAGGACGTGATCCGCAACCTGCCGACCGCCCAAGGCTACAGCGACTCCAAAGGCCTGTTCAGCGCGCGCAAGGCCGTAATGCAGTACTACCAGCAGAAGCAGGTCGAAGGTGTCGGCATCGAAGACATCTACCTGGGCAACGGCGTTTCCGAGCTGATCGTGATGTCGATGCAGGCGCTGCTCAACAACGGCGATGAAGTGCTGGTCCCGGCCCCCGACTACCCGCTGTGGACCGCAGCCGTGGCGCTGTCCGGTGGCAACCCGGTGCATTACCTGTGCGACGAGCAGGCCAACTGGTGGCCGGACCTTGACGACATCAAGGCCAAGATCACGCCGAACACCAAGGCGATGGTCATCATCAACCCGAATAACCCGACCGGCGCCGTCTATTCGAAGGAAGTACTGCTGGGCATGCTGGAAATCGCTCGCCAGCACAATCTGGTGGTGTTCTCCGACGAAATCTACGACAAGATCCTCTACGACGACGCCGTGCACATCTGCACCGCCTCGCTGGCGCCGGACCTGTTGTGCCTGACCTTCAACGGCCTGTCCAAGTCCTACCGCGTGGCCGGTTTCCGCTCTGGCTGGATCGCGATCTCGGGCCCGAAACACAACGCCCAGAGCTACATCGAAGGCATCGACATCCTGGCCAACATGCGCCTGTGCGCCAACGTGCCGAGCCAGCACGCGATCCAGACCGCGCTGGGCGGCTATCAAAGCATCAATGACCTGATCCTGCCGCCGGGCCGCCTGCTGGAACAGCGCAACCGCACCTGGGAGTTGCTCAACGACATTCCGGGCGTGAGCTGCGTGAAACCGATGGGCGCGCTGTATGCGTTCCCACGCATCGATCCGAAGGTCTGCCCGATCCACAACGATGAAAAATTCGCGCTGGACTTGTTGCTCTCCGAGAAGCTGCTGATCGTTCAGGGCACGGCGTTCAACTGGCCATGGCCGGACCACTTCCGCGTGGTGACCCTGCCGCGCGTGGACGATCTGGAACAGGCCATTGGGCGGATTGGCAACTTCCTCAAATCTTACCGCCAGTAACACGTGCCCCGTAGCAGTCCGGCTTGCCGACGATGGCGATCTAGAGATGGCCGTCGCCGGCAAGCCGGACTGCTACTGAATCGTGGCGCATTCAAGATCGAATCCGTCGGCAGGTCGATTCGACGATTAACGCCAGTAATCGCTCTACCCCCGCCCTCTCGCCAATGGTCCATAATTGCCCTGGCGACCCCAAACGACACAGTTTGAAATAGTCGCCCGGTTGAATACCCACCGACATCACCTTATATACCCCGCAACAGGTTACACATTCTTCACGAGGAGACACTCCACACCATGATGCGCATCTTGCTGTTTTTGGCCACTAACCTTGCGGTCGTGCTGATTGCCAGCATCACCCTGAGCCTTTTTGGCTTCAATGGGTTCATGGCGGCCAACGGGGTTGACCTGAACCTCAATCAGCTGCTGATTTTCTGCGCCGTATTTGGTTTCGCCGGTTCGCTGTTCTCGCTGTTCATCTCCAAATGGATGGCAAAGATGAGCACCGGCACTCAGATCATCACCCAACCGCGCACCCGCCACGAACAATGGCTGATGCAGACCGTTGAACAACTGTCCCGCGACGCTGGCATCAAGATGCCGGAAGTCGGGATTTTCCCGGCCTATGAAGCCAACGCCTTTGCCACCGGCTGGAACAAGAACGACGCGCTGGTCGCCGTCAGCCAGGGCTTGCTGGAGCGTTTTTCGCCCGAGGAAGTGAAAGCGGTACTGGCCCACGAGATCGGCCACGTCGCCAACGGTGACATGGTCACCCTGGCGCTGGTCCAGGGCGTGGTGAACACCTTTGTGATGTTCTTTGCCCGGATCATCGGCAACTTCGTCGACAAGGTGATCTTCAAGAACGAAGAAGGCCAAGGCATTGCGTACTACATCGCGACCATCTTCGCCGAGATCGTGCTGGGCTTCCTGGCCAGCGCCATCGTCATGTGGTTCTCGCGCAAACGCGAATACCGCGCCGACGACGCCGGTGCACGCCTGGCCGGCACTGGCGCAATGATCAGTGCGTTGCAGCGCCTGCGCTCGGAACAGGGCGTTCCGGTACAGATGCCCGACAGCCTGACCGCCTTCGGCATCAACGGCGGCCTGAAGCACGGCCTGGCCGGCTTGTTCATGAGCCACCCGGCCCTGGAAGACCGTATCGACGCCCTGCGCCGCCGCGGTTGATTCCAAACCTGCTGCAATAAAAAAGGGCGACTTCGAGTCGCCCTTTTCTTTTACGCAAACGACGACGATCAGCGGCGGAACAGCCGATAGGCGTATTCCATCAAGCGCGTCACCCCTGCCTGCTTGAACTTGGCGCTCTGCTCCAGCACATCCCAGTCACCGACCATCTTCACCCGCCATTCAGGCGACAGCAGTTGCTGCACCTCGTCTTCATCGACCGAAAAGGGTGGCCCCGGGATCTGCGACTGATCGTAATCCAGCGTCACCAGCAGCCCGCGGCAGTCCTGGGCCATCAGCCGGTTCAGTTGCTTGACGTAGTTCCAACGCATGTCCGGGGGCAGCGCAATCAACGCAGCGCGATCATAGAACGCCGTGCAATTACCCACATCTCCCGGTTTGAGCGCGAAGAAATCACCACACCAGATTTCGCAATTGTCATGACGGTAGACCTTGAACGCCCCCCGCTCCTCGATCACAGGCGTCAGCCCGTTTTCACTGAACCAGGCCGTCACCGCCGTTTCCGACAGCTCAGCGCCCACCACGTGCAGACCCTGGGACACCAGCCAGGTCATGTCGATGGTCTTGCCGCACAACGGCACCAGGACCCTTTCTCCTCGATTCACCTTCAGCTCGGGCCACAACTTCACCAGATACGGATTCACGTCTGACTGATTGAAACCAATCTGATTGATCGCCCAGCGTTCATGCCAAAACTGCGGCTCCATAAATACTCCTGATACTTCGATCAAAAAGCCCTAAAACTTATATTAGATTTAGATCGATGATCTGCCCGATCATGGCTTCATCTTATACGCTCAGGACTCCCGACATGCTCCCCAGCCTGTTCATTTCTCACGGCTCCCCCATGCTTGCACTGGAACCCGGCGAAAGCGGCCCGGCGCTGGCACGTCTGGCGGCCGAGCTTCCCCGACCAAAGGCCATCGTGATTGTCTCCGCCCACTGGGAGAGCAACGAGTTGCTGGTCAACGGCAATCCACAGCCGGAAACCTGGCATGACTTTGGCGGTTTCCCGGCCGCACTGTTCGCTGTGCAATACCCGGCGCGAGGCCAGCTGGACATCACTCATCGCGTCATGGCGTTGCTGGCAGACGCCGAGCTGCCAGCGCGCATGGACACTCGCCGACCGTTCGACCATGGCGTCTGGGTGCCGCTGTCGTTGATGTACCCCCAGGCGGACATCCCTGTCGTCCAGGTATCCCTGCCAACACGCATGGGCCCTGAACTGCAGACCCGCGTCGGCCAGGCGTTGACCAAGCTGCGCGAGGAAGGGGTACTGGTGATAGGTTCGGGCAGCATTACCCACAATCTGCGAGAGCTGGACTGGCATGCAGGCCCCGAAAGCGTAGAGCCCTGGGCGCTTTCGTTTCGCGACTGGGTGGTGGAGAAACTCGCCGCTGGCGACGAAGAAGCCCTGCACGACTACCGCCGACAGGCGCCGAATGCGGTGCGCAATCATCCAAGTGACGAGCACCTGCTGCCCCTCTACTTCGCTCGTGGTGCGGGTGGCGAGTTCAGCATCGCGCATCAGGGGTTCACGATGGGCGCGCTGGGGATGGATATCTACCGGTTTGGGTGAATCTACGAGCGTCTCCCATCAGGCCGGATGAGCCGGAAACTTGTGGGACGCCGACGCCGGCAAGCCGGACTGCTACGGGGCCGGGTGGGCTGGCCGGGCTCGATTAAACACCGCAAAACCGTAGCAGTCCGGCTTGCCGGCGATGACATTCTCAAGATCGCCCCCGCCGGCAAGCCGTGCTGCTACGGGACCGGGTTGCCTGGTCGGGCTCGATCAAACACCGCAAAACCGTAGCAGTCCGGCTTGCCGGCGGGTCGGTCGCAAGGTCGCCGCTGCAATAACGGCGGATCGCATTCCATGAGGCAAAAAAAATCCCCGAACCAGTCGGGGATTTTTTATTTCAGACGATCAGCACAGGGCTAATCAGTCTTCGCGGTAGCGACGCAGTTTCAGCTGCTTGCCGGCAACGCGGGTGTCTTTGAGCTTGGCCAGCAGACGCTCGAGGCCTTCTTCCGGCAGCTCGACGAGGCTGAAGCTGTCACGCACCTGGATGCGACCGATGGCTTCACGGGCCAGACCACCTTCGTTGAGGATGGCACCCAGCAGGTTCTTGGCAGCGATGCCATCACGCGCGCCCAGCGCGGTACGGCAACGGGCACGGCCTTCGGCCAGCGGCATTGGCGCACGACGCTCGCGGTCGCCACGATCAGGACGGTCACCCGCTGGACGATCCGGACGATCGCCACGCGGCGCGCTGTTCGGCACCAGTGGACGTTCCTTCTCGATGGCAGCCAGGGTCAGGGCCTGACCGTTGGTAGCCTTGCGCAGCAGCGCAGCGGCCAGTGCACGTGGCGAGCAACCGATGTCGGCAGTCAGACGGTCCAGCAGATCACCGTGGCTGGCTTCAGCGTCGGCAACCAGCGGCGCCAGGCTGTTGGTCAGCTTCTTGATGCGGGCATCGAGAACGGCCTGGGAGTCCGGCAGGCGAACCTCGGCAACCTTCTGACCGGTCACACGCTCGATCACTTGCAGCATGCGGCGCTCACGCGGGGTGACCAGCAGCAGCGCACGGCCTTCGCGACCGGCACGGCCAGTACGGCCGATACGGTGAACGTAGGATTCAGGATCGTACGGCATGTCCACGTTGAAAACGTGGGTGATGCGCGGAACGTCCAGACCACGGGCAGCAACGTCGGTCGCGACAACGATGTCCAGACGGCCATCTTTGAGCGAGTCGATGACGCGCTCACGCTGGTTCTGGGCGATGTCGCCGTTCAGCGCAGCGGCCTTGTAGCCTTTGGCTTCCAGGGCGCTGGCCAGGTCCAGGGTGGCCTGCTTGGTGCGCACGAACATGATCAAGGCGTCGAAATCTTCGACTTCCAGCAGGCTCAGAACGGCAGAGGTCTTCTGGTCGGCGTGAACCAGCAGGTGAGCCTGCTCGATCGCGGTGACGGTCTGGGTCTTGCTCTGGATCTTGACGTGTTTCGGGTCTTTGAGGTGACGCTCGGCGATCGCACGGATCGACTGCGGCAGGGTTGCCGAGAACAGTACGGTCTGGCGGGTTTCCGGCATGGCCTTGAAGATCACTTCCAGGTCATCCATGAAGCCCAGCTTGAGCATTTCGTCGGCTTCGTCGAGAACCAGGTGGTTCACGGTCGCCAGGACTTTCTCGTCACGACGCAGGTGGTCGCACAGACGGCCCGGGGTAGCGACGACGATTTGCGCGCCGTTGCGGATGGCTTTCAGCTGCGGGCCCATCGGCGCACCGCCGTAGACTGCAACGACAGTCACGCCCGGCATTTGCTTGGCGTAGGTTTCGAACGCGGTAGCCACTTGCAGGGCCAGTTCGCGAGTCGGCGCGAGGATCAGCGCTTGCGGCTCACGTTTTGCCGGGTCGATGCGGTTCAGGATTGGCAGGGCGAAGGCTGCGGTTTTACCGGTACCTGTCTGCGCCTGACCGATCATGTCGTGGCCGGCAAGAATAATAGGGATCGATTGCTGCTGAATGGCCGAAGGCTCTTCGTAGCCAGTGGCGATTACGGCCGCAACAATACTTGGGTGAAGATCAAGAGCGGCGAAGCCGCCGGTTTCCTGGGTCATGGGTCTGCCTCTGAGTGCATCCGCAAAGACCCATGCTTCAAAGCTGCGCGTGCCGTGTAAGACCCGAAGGTCACCCTGGCTGCTTTGTCGGCGGGGATTTGCGAAAACGTATGGATGAATGGATCGCCAGGGACTGTTCGCAAGCGAACCGGCCAGTGAAGAAGGCTTCACAAACCATACCGTGACGAGGGCCCTATGAAAGGCCGGCGCGCACTATACCGGAAATGCCGAAAAATGTGAGGATTTTTTTCGGCCAGATAACACCTTGCGTCCAAGTGTCACAGGCTTTGCGCAAAGCTGTGCCACTGTCTATTTTTCTAAAGCCCGGTAGTACTGGCGGCGGGGGCTTAAACGATTCACCTTCATCAGTCAGGCAGCCCACCCTCCTCCCTACTCATCAGCAGGAACTTTTTGACATGACCTCTCCGACCAAAGGCCACGTCACCCGGGAACAGCGCGGCGCCATCCTGCTCATCGGGCTGGATCGCGTGGCCAAGCGCAACGCATTCGACATGGAAATGCTCAACCAGCTCAGCCTCGCCTACGGCGAGTTCGAGCGTAACCCACAGGCGCGGGTGGCTGTGGTCTTCGCCCATGGTGATCACTTCACCGGCGGGCTGGACCTGGCCGACACCGGACCCACCCTTGTCAATGGCTGGCAACTGCCCGAAGGCGGCTACGATCCCTGGGGCGTTTTCGCAGGGCCGAGGGTCACCAAACCGGTCATCGTCGCAGCGCAGGGCTATTGCCTGACCTTGGGAATCGAATTGATGCTGGCCGCCGACATCAACCTGTGTGCGAGCAATGCCCGGTTTTCGCAGATCGAAGTGCAGCGCGGCCTGTTCGCCTTTGGTGGCGCGACCCTGCGCATGCACCAACTGGCCGGTTGGGGCAACGCCATGCGCTGGTTACTGACGGGCGATGAATTCGATGCCCATGAAGCACTGCGTCTGGGGCTGGTGCAGGAAATCATGGCACAGGAGGATCTGCTGCCCTGCGCGCTGCACCTGGCCGGGCGCATCGCCGAGCGGGCGCCGCTGGGCGTCAGGGCTACATTGGCGTCGGCGCGCCAGGCGGTTCGCGAAGGCGAGCAAGCCGCTGCGCTACAGTTGCTTGCCCAGGTGAAGCAGGTGATGTCCAGCGAGGATGCCAACGAGGGGCTGCGCGCCTTGATAGAGCGCAGGCCGGCGCATTTCACCGGCCAATGAACGGGCGGCTCAGGTGGCCGGACGAACGCTCTGGATCAGCGACAGCAGCGAGTAACCCAGGTGCGGGGCCAAGGCCTCGGCGCGTTGAGTCAGGGCGTCGATGTCCAGCGTCTGCTCAAGATCGGCCGGCACCATGAGAATCACGTTGCCCTCTTTCACCGGCAGCTCCCAGTAGTGGCGGTGATAAAGGCCGCGCAGTAGCGCCGCGCCCAGCGGCTTGCCATCGTCCGACGCCCACTGGTTGATGATGAGCCAGCCACCGGGGTTCAGGCGCTGCTGGCACTTCTCCAGAAAGCCCCACGCCAGATGGCCGACCGCAGGGCCGGTATCGGTGTACAGGTCGACGAAGATCAGGTCGGCGCTTTCGGCCGTGGGCAGCAGTTCCAGGGCATCGCCAATGCGGATGTACAGCCGTGGATCGTCCGAAAGACCCATGTATTCCATGGCCAGGCGCGGCACATCGGGGCGCAGCTCGATGGCTTCGACGTCATCCAGCGGCAGGAACTTGAGGCAAGCCTGGGTCAGGGTGCCCGCGCCGAGGCCCATGAACAGGGCGCTTTCCGGCGCTTCATGGCACAGCGCGCCGATCAGCATGGCGCGGGTGTAGTCGTACTCCAGCCACGCGGGATCGGCGGTGAAGGTGCAGCTCTGCTCGATGGCGTCGCCGAACTCCAGGAAGCGGTAGTCTTCCACTTCCAGCACGCGGATCATGCCGAAGTCATCATGGACTTCGGCCAGCACGCGCTCTACACGCTCCTGGGTCATTGCTGTTCTCTTAACTGTAAGCCAAAGTTATCGGGGCACTCTGTGGGAGCGAATTCATTCGCGAGAGGCCAGTCAAGCCGACACCTCTCTGTCACCTGTCAGTTCAATCGCGAAAAAATTCGCTCCCACAGAAGTCGGCAGCGATGCGCAGACATCGTGCTGAAACGGAGGCGGCGGATTGTCGGCGATTGCGCCCCGGCAGGTCACGCAAATTCTCGGGGCTTGCTGCTAACATGGCTGTCCGATCGCACTGACTTCGAGTTCATGATGAGCCAACCCTGGAGCCCCGACAGCTGGCGGACCCTGCCTATCCAGCAACAACCCCAGTACCCTGATGCCGAGCACGTGTTGCGTGTCGAGCAGACGCTGGCCAGTTATCCGCCGCTGGTGTTCGCCGGTGAGGCCCGCGAGTTGCGCCGCCAGTTTGCCGAGGTCACCGAAGGCCGCGCCTTCCTGTTGCAGGGTGGCGACTGCGCCGAGAGCTTCTTCGAATTCTCCGCCGCGAAAATCCGCGACACCTTCAAGGTGTTGCTGCAGATGGCAATCGTCATGACCTTCGCTGCCGGCTGTCCGGTGGTCAAGGTCGGGCGCATGGCCGGTCAGTTCGCCAAGCCGCGTTCGTCAAATGACGAGACCATCGACGGCGTGACCCTGCCCGCCTACCGCGGCGACATCGTCAACGGCATCGGCTTCGACGAAAAGAGCCGCGTGCCGGACCCCGATCGCCTGTTGCAGGCCTATCACCAGTCCACCGCGACCCTGAACCTTTTGCGCGCCTTCGCTCAGGGCGGTTTTGCCGACCTGCATCAGGTGCACCAGTGGAATCTGGACTTCATCGCGGGCTCGGCGCTGTCCGACAAGTACAGCCAACTGGCCAACCGCATCGACGAAACCCTGGCCTTCATGCGCGCTTGTGGCATGGACACCTCGCCGCAACTGCGCGAAACCAGTTTCTTCACCGCCCACGAAGCCCTGCTGCTGAACTACGAAGAAGCCTTCGTGCGGCGTGACAGCCTGACCAACGACTTCTACGACTGCTCGGCGCACATGCTGTGGATCGGCGATCGCACGCGCCAGCTGGACGGTGCCCATGTGGAGTTCCTGCGCGGGGTGAAGAACCCGATTGGCGTGAAGGTCGGCCCGAGCATGAACACCGACGATCTGATTCGCCTGATCGACATCCTCAACCCGGATAACGACCCTGGCCGCCTGAACCTGATCGCGCGGATGGGCGCCAACAAGGTCGGCGATCATCTGCCGGGGCTGATTCGCGCCGTCGAGCGCGAAGGCAAGAAGGTGCTGTGGAGCTCGGACCCGATGCACGGCAACACCATCAAGGCCAGCAGCGGCTACAAGACCCGCGACTTTGCGCAGATCCTGGGCGAGGTGAAGCAGTTCTTCCAGGTGCACCAGGCAGAAGGCACCTACGCAGGCGGCATCCACATCGAAATGACCGGGCAGAACGTCACCGAATGCATCGGCGGCGCACGGCCGATCACCGAGGATGGTTTGTCGGATCGCTACCACACCCACTGCGACCCGCGGATGAACGCCGATCAGTCACTGGAACTGGCGTTTCTGATTGCCGAGACGTTGAAGCAAGTGCGCAGGTAATACAGGCTTCCGTGAAATGCGTCACTCGCTGTGAGAGCCGGCTTGCTGGCGAAGGCTGAGTGTCAGTCACAGCATCTTTGAATGACACGCCGCTTTCGCCAGCAAGCCGGCTCCCACAGAAGCTGGGGTCGATCGCAACAGGACCGGGCACCCGTCAGAGGTGCTGGAACCCGGCACCGACAAATGCCACCCGCAAACGCGCCGCACTGGCGCGCTGGCAGTTGATAAGCACTTCAGGCAACCCCAGCCAGTTCGCCAGTTGCCGCAGGTTGGCCGCCAGCGCGTGCATCCCCTCCTCGTCCAGCCCAGGCTGCTCCTCATGCACGGCATGCACCGCCAGGCGCCCGGCTGCGCGCTCGGCACGCAGGTCAATGCGCGCGGCGATGCGTTCGTTGTGCAGGAATGGCAGCACGTAGTAGCCGTACACCCGCTTGTGCGCCGGGGTGTAGATCTCGAGCCGGTAGTGAAAATCGAACAGACGCTCGGTGCGCGCCCGCTCCCACACCAGTGAATCAAAAGGCGAAAGCAGTGCACTGGCAGTGACTTTTCGCGGAACGTTGGTGTTCGGCAGCATATAGGCCGGCTGTTTCCAGTCCTTGACCCGAACCACCTCGATGGCGCCCTCTTCTACCAGTTCTGCAAGCCCAATCTTGGCGGGCGCCGGATCCTGACGGAAATAATCGCGGATGTCTTTCTCGGTGCCGATGCCCAAGGCCTTGACCGCGTGCAACAGCAAGCCGCGCTGGGCATCGGCTTCGGTCAGTTCGGGGTGATTGATGATCGGCGACGGCAGCACCCGCTCTGGCAAGTCATAGAGACGTTCAAACCCGCGTCGCCCGGCGACCGTCACCTCGCCCGCAGCGAACAGCCACTCCAGCGCGAGCTTTTCGGCGCTCCAGTCCCACCATTGCCCGGCGCGATCTTCGCGGGTGCTGATACTGCCTGCGCCCAACGCGCCCTGGTCGCGCACGGCCTGCAGGACCCGGGCGAGGGTCAAGGGTTGTTCGCGGCCAAACCTGGCCAGTTGCTGATAAATGCCCTCGCCCTGGGATGCGCGCTGCATGCGCCAGCGCATCAGCGGGTACAGCTCGATGGGCAGCAGCGAAGCCTCATGGCCCCAGTATTCGAAGAGCTTGCGTTGCCGCCCCTGGCTCCACGCGGCCTGATCCAGCAGCTTCTGCGGGTAATTGCCAAGGCGGGAATAGAGCGGCAGGTAATGGGAACGCACCAGGGCGTTGACCGAATCGATCTGCACTACACCCAGACGTTCGATCAGTTGCGTGACGTGGCGCGAAGTGACCGTCGCAGGAGGCTGGCGGCCATTGAACCCTTGGGCCACCAACGCCACCCGGCGTGCTTGCTTGACGGACAGTTGTTGAGTCGACAGATCTGCGGACATTCAGAACCTCCTGATCGGTCCGCAACGCTACCTGATCCGGGGCCGAGCTGCCATGTGTGGCCTTGGGGGTGGTGGTGAATCCGAGATCGCTACGCCGGCAAGCCGGACTGCTACGGGGGTAGTGGGGGTTGATATATCTGTGTTGCACACCACTGAACCGTAGCAGTCCGGCTTGCCGGCGTCGGCGTCCTCATGATCGCTGTCGCCGGCAAGCCGGACTGCTACGTGGGCCGACATCGCATTAATGCTTGAGCGGGTCGTCCCAGAACGGGCGGTCGGTTTCCTCCAGCACATCGGCACGGCTCAGGCCGATGTCCTTGAGGGCATCATCGCTCAGGCTCGCCAGTATGGCGCGCTCGTGATGCAGCGTGCGCCAGCGGGCAATCTGCGCCGCGCCCGATTTGATCCAGCGCTCGACCGTTGACTCACCCGACAGGGTTTTCAGTACCAGTACATAACCTTTTTGACCTTTCATCGTCTTGCCCTCCAAGTGGGGATGGCTAGATTGTCTGCCCAGGAATAAGATCAAACCAACGAATGTTTCTGATGCACCCCATCTGGGAGATTGATGCAATGGCCACCTACCCAAGTATCGACAGCGAGCTGCTGCGTACCTTTGTCGCCATCGCCGATCAGGGCGGTTTCACCAAGGCGGGCGAAGTGGTGAACCGCACACAGTCGGCGGTGAGCATGCAGATGAAGCGCCTGGAAGACGACGTCGTGCAACGCCCGCTGTTCCAGAAAGACGGCCGCGTGCTCAACCTCACGGCTGAAGGCCAGGTCCTGCTGGGTTACGCCCGACGCATCCTTAAATTGCACAGCGAAGTGTTCAACACCCTGCGCGAGCCGCACATGGTCGGCACGGTAAAAATCGGCACCCCGGACGATTACGTGATGCGCTTTCTGCCCGGCATCCTCTCGCGCTTCGCCCAGGCCTATCCGCTGATTCAAGTGGAGGTGCACTGCGAGTCATCGGCGCAGTTGCTGCAACGTCAGGACCTGGACCTGAGCATCGTCACCCGCGAGCCGGGCAAGGAAATCGGGCAGATCCTGCGTCAGGAGCGTTTTGTCTGGGCCGAGGCGGCAGGATTCTGCCCACACGAACAAACGCCGATTCCCCTGGCGATGTTCAACAGCGACTGTTTCTGCAGGCTGTGGGCGAGCAACGCACTGGATGCGGCGGGCCGTGAATACCGCGTGGCGTACACCAGCGCCAGCCTTTCGGCGATCATGGCGGTGGTCAGTGCGGGGCTTGCAGTGACTGCCCAGTTGCAGAGCCTGATCACCCCGGATCTGCGGGTGCTCGGTGAGGCCGAGGGCTTGCCGCAACTGCCCTCGGCCAGCATCGTGCTGCTGCGCAACCCGAACAATCCCTCGCCGATCACCGAATGCCTTGCCGATCACATCGCCGAGGGTTTCAAGCTCTAGATCCTGAAGCAGAGCATGATTGCGCACAGCACCAGAAACACGCAGAACAGCGAACGCAGCAGCCGCTCAGGCAGGCTGTGGGCCAGCGCCACACCCCAACTGATGCTCGCCAGGCCACCGACGGCCAACGGGATGCCCATCAGCCAGTTCACATGACCGTGAAAGGCGTAGGTGGTCAGGGTGATGACCGTCGCAGGGGCTGCCAAGGCCAGCGCCAGGCCTTGGGCGACCACCTGGGTCGCGCCGAAAACGCCGGTCAGGATCGGCGTCGCGATCACCCCGCCGCCCACGCCAAACATGCCCGCCGTCACACCCGACCCGACGCCCAGCAGCCACAGCCACTTGCTGTGACGCAGTTGCGCATCGGCGTTGCCCTTGCGCCAATACATCTGGATCAGGTTGAACAGCGTCAGCACCACCAGAAACGCGACGAAGCCGATGCGCATGCTCTGCGCGTCGATCCGCACGGCCCACAGCGATGTCAGCCAGGACACGAAAAAGCTCGGCCCGATCAGCATCATCGCGTTGCGCACGGAAATCCGGTTGCGCTGGTTGTATCGCCACAGCGCCAGCAGCACATTGGGCAGCACCATCAACAGCGCAGTGCCCTGGGCCTGTTGCTGATCCAGGCCAAACAGCACGCCCAGCGCGGGAATCGCCACCAGCCCACCGCCGATACCGAACAGCCCGCCCAAGGTGCCCATGGCCGCGCCCAGCAGCAGGTACATCAATACATCGACAATCACGTTCGGTCCTCTGGATGAATTCTGCGCGCATGCTACGCAGTCAGGGCAGGCAAGGAAATCCGCTGTGGCCGGTTAACATCAACGCTCCGTGATGAGTTGATTCACGGTTCGTGTTCCAATCCGTGCCTGGCCTTTATGAACGGGTCGATAGAGAAAGACCACTTGGCCGATTGCCTAAATTATCTGGTGCATTAAACATCGCCACACTAAATTAGCACCTATGACCGATACCCCGAGGATTCCGACGATGACCGCCGACCCAAGCGATACCGCAGCCGGCGCTGGAAGCTGTAATGAATTGCTGCTGGACAGCCAGTTGTGTTTTGCCTTGTATTCCACCTCGCTGATGATGACCAAGGTCTACAAACCGCTTCTTCAGGCCTTGAACCTGACCTATCCACAGTATCTGGCGATGCTGGTGCTGTGGGAGCGCGAAGGGATCACCGTGGGCGAAATCAGCGCGCGCCTGCTGACCGACCCCGGATCGCTGACGCCCCTGCTCAAACGCCTCGAAGCAGAAGGCCTCATTCGCCGCACTCGCAGCAAGGAAGATGAACGTGTGGTGCAGCTGTACCTGACCGATCAGGGCAAGGCCCTGTACGAGAAGGCCCGCGGCATCCCGCCCTGCATTCTGTCAGCCAGCGGTATTTCGCTGGAACAGCTCAAGGCACTGCAGGAAGACCTGGTCAACGTGCGTGGAAATCTGCACGACAGTCTGTAGGCCGCTTCCCTTTCCGAAAAGGCCAGCCATCGTGCTGGCCTTTTTTATTGCCTGTAGCAGTCCGGCTTGCCGGCGGTGGCGTGCTCAAGATCGCCACCGCCGGCAAGCCGGACTGCTACGAGGGCCTTGCGGCAAACCAAAACCACCTCAACCACAAAAAAATTCCATTAAAAATCAATGGCTTGATTAGATTTAGGCAACAAACCCGAAATTTCTTCAAAATTTATCTTGCGCACTAAACATTATCGCAATATATTTCATCTCACTTGCTTAGCGCACAAAACTTTAGCGCGAAGCGCAAACGACTTCAGCCCAACATCATCAAGTGAGGAAATATCATGCAAGCTCTCTATACCGCAGTCGCAACCGCAACCGGTGGCCGTGATGGTCGTGCTGTTTCCAGCGACAAGATTCTCGACGTGAAACTCGCCACCCCGAAAGAACTGGGCGGTGCCGGTGGCGAAGCCACCAACCCTGAGCAACTGTTCGCTGCCGGTTACTCGGCCTGCTTCATCGGCGCACTGAAATTCGTTGCCGGTCAAAGCAAACGCAGCATCCCGGCTGATGCGTCGATCACTGCCCACGTCGGCATCGGCCAGATCCCTGGCGGTTTCGGTCTGGACATCGACCTGAACATCAACCTGCCAGGTCTGGATCAAGCCGACGCTCAAGCGCTGGTCGATGCCGCTCACCAGGTCTGCCCTTACTCCAACGCCACCCGTGGCAACGTTGACGTCCGCCTGCACGTGACCGTCTAACCCACCCGCCACCCCGCAGGAGATGAACATGAACACATTTGGCAAGATTCTGGCTGGCTCGCTCCTCGCCCTGTCGATCGGCAATGCCTTCGCGGCCACCGACACCGGGGTCGAGCACAACACTCAAGCGTTCCTCGATGCCCTGAACTCGGGCACTGGCAAGCCGATTGAGCAGTTGTCGCCCAAGGATGCACGTGCGGTGCTGACCGGTGCCCAGGCAGGGGTCAAGCTGACCCTGCCCAAGGCCGATGTCAGCCAGAAGACCATCTCGGTCGACGGCCAGAACATCAGCCTGACCATCGTGCGTCCGGCTGGCGTGAAAGGCACCTTGCCAGTGTTCATGTACTTCCACGGCGGCGGCTGGGTACTGGGCGACTACCCGACCCACGAGCGTCTGGTCCGTGATCTGGTAGAGGGTTCCGGTGCGGTGGCGGTGTTCGTCAACTACACCCCTTCGCCTGAAGCGCACTACCCGACCGCGATCAACCAGGCCTACGCAGCGACCAAATGGGTGGCTGAACACGGCAAGGAGATCAACGTCGACGGCAAGCGTCTGGCGGTGGCGGGTAACAGCGTCGGCGGCAACATGGCGGCGGTCGTCAGCCTGATGGCCAAAGACAAGGGCACCCCGGCGATTCGTTACCAGGTGCTGCTGTGGCCGGTGACCGACGCCAACTTCGATACCGGCTCCTACGAGCAGTTTGCCGAGGGCCACTTTCTCACTCGCAACATGATGAAGTGGTTCTGGGACAACTACACCACCGATCCAAAGCAACGCGCCGAGATTTACGCATCACCTCTGCGCGCAACCGTGGATCAGTTGAAAGGCCTGCCACCTGCGCTGGTGCAGACAGCCGGCGCCGATGTGCTGCGCGACGAAGGCGAAGCCTATGCCCGCAAGCTGGATCAGGCGGGTGTGCCGGTCACGGCGGTGCGCTACAACGGCATGATCCATGACTATGGTCTGCTGAACGTGGTCAGCCAGGTGCCGGAAGTGCGCTCGGCAATGTTGCAGGCTTCGCAGGAGTTGAAGGTTCATTTGAAGTAAAACGACGCAGGCCGGATAGATCCCTGGTGTTTTATCCGGCCTCATCGCGAGCAAGCTCACTCCTACAGGGTCACGCGTCTTCTGTAGGAGTGAGCTTGCTCGCGATGAGGCCGGTGCATTCAGCCCATCTCACGCATTGGATGATTCCCATGAACTGGTAACCCCCGCCCACAAAAAAGCCCGACTCAATGGTCGGGCTTTTTCGTATCTGGCGTTACAAAAAGCAGTGCTTATTTAGCACGGCCTTTGTAGGAACCGCCTTCACGGGTGTCGATCTCGATCATGTCGTCGATTTCGATGAAGTCAGCCACTTGCAGCTCGGTGCCGTTAGCCAGTTTGGCAGGCTTCATGACCTTGCCCGAAGTGTCGCCGCGAGCGGAACCTTCGGTGTAGTCAACGCGGCGCACGATGGTGGTCGGCAGCTCAACGGAAACCAGACGGCCTTCGAAGAAAACGGCTTCGCAGACGTCGGTCATGCCTTCTTCGATGAATGGCAGAACGCTTTCGATGTCTTCGGCGTTCAGCTCGTACATGGTGTAGTCAGTGGTGTCCATGAACGTGTAGGAGTCACCGCTGATGAAGGACAGGGTGGCTTCTTTGCGATCCAGGATCACGTCGTCCAGCTTGTCATCGGCGAAGTAGACGGTTTCAGTCTTGTAGCCGGTCAGCAGGTTCTTCAGCTTGGTCTTCATGATCGCGCTGTTACGACCCGACTTGGTGAATTCAGCTTTCTGAACCAGCCAAGGATCGTTGTCGATACGGATCACGGTGCCGGGTTTAAGCTCTTTACCAGTTTTCATTACGAGTATCCGAATTTGGATTGAAGTTCTTTCTAAGCCCTGTACGAAAAGCCACTTTTCGTACAGGGCTTAATACAAGGCCGCGTATCATATCCAATTTCGGTAAAACGTTACCAGCGCAGTCGTCAGATCATCTTGCAAGGCCTGTTCCAGACACCAGCGCTCGGCGTGCTCTGCAAGCTCGGCGCGATGGTGTTGCAGGGTGTTCCAGCTTTGGGTCATGTCCTGCCCGGCGTTCCACGCACGCCAGAGCTGGGTCAATGCCTGCCCCGCTGCCTCGGATAACCCTGCCAGATACAGCTCCAGAAACGCGTCGAGCTTGGCCCAGTGGGCGTCGTCGTCCTGCTCGTAGATGTGCCAGATGAACGGCCGGCCCGCCCATTGCGCCCGCACGAACGAATCTTCGCCGCGTACCACGTTGAATGCGCAGCACCACAGCAGCAGGTCGTAGTGCTCTTGACGCACGAAAGGCAGCACTTGAATCGTCAGGTTGTCACGCACATGTAGCGCTCCTGCCCGCAGCCCCTCGACACCGAGCCAACGCTGCACGTCGCCGATGATGCGGCCTTCGGGCACCAGCAAATGGGTGGTCCGCTCGGCCTGCGCCAGGCCGTCCAGCCATGACCCCAGCCCCGCATGCTCATAGGCGAACAGCGAAATCAGCTGCGCGCCGGGCTGTGGATAAACGCCCAACTGAGCCAGAAACGCCTGTTGCGCCGCCGGATCCTGCTCGAACCGGTGACGACGCTCGATCAGCCCGGCCTCGCGCAACAGGCCGCCAGTGGTCGGACGAAACCCCGGAAAGAAAAAGAATTTCTGGATGCCGCTCGATTGCAGCGACGGCAGGCCGTGACAACCGGTCACCCATTCCTCGGCGCTGAGGTAATCCAGGTTCAGCCACAGCGGCTTGGGGTCGCGGGCCTTCATCGCCTCGATCTGCGAAGGCGGCAGATGACAGCCAAAGGCCTCGATGACCACATCGGCAGGCTCCAGCGGCTGCCAGTCTGCGGGCCAGAAACACACATTGACGCCCTCGCACCACTGCTGACGGGCCTCAGCGTCCGCGCCAGGGCACAACCGGGCGAAGGCCGATAGATCGTCGATCCACAGGCGCACGTCCATGCCATGCTCCGCCACCAACTGGCGCGCCAGGCGAAGGGTCACGCCCACGTCGCCAAAGTTATCCACAACCGTGCAGAAAATATCCCAAGAGGCTTTCATCCCGGCTCCTCGAGACTGTTCAAAAAAGCGGATTGTCCTTCATTCGGGCGCACAATCACCACCCCCGATCATGCGACAATCGCCCCCTACGTCGACCACATATGCGCAAGTAGGGAGTCTGCCATGTACGTCAACCATCGCGAATTGTCCGTCACGCTGCGTCCTCTGAAGCTGGTGCTGTCCATTGCCGCAGGCATCTGGCTGGGGTTTCTGGCGGTCGCGCTGACCGGCTGGCTGCTCTACAGGCTGCTGCCTGCCGAACAGACCCAGGCCGTGAGCAACGCAGCCTCGCAATTGGCAGCGCCGCCTGCGGCAAAAGCCAGACCTGAAAGCGACAACCCAATGTTCGACCAGTACCGGCAGATCCTGCGCGACAGTGAAGCCCGCCAGGCGCAAGAAGCCGAACAGGCCGAGCGCCAACGCAGCTTCAATGGCCCCAAATGCCAGTTCTGGATGCAGCAGAACCAGACCGCGCCCAGCGAAAAGAGCCGCGCCGCCATTTATCAGTACTGCGGCTGATCCCACCGAGAGCCAAGCAAGCCATATGAACAAGCAACAGGTCCTGCAACGGATCATCGAAAAGCTGGAAATCGATCTGGACATCGCGACTCGCGCTGCGCAAACGGCGTATGAAACCGCGACTCACGAAGAGAACATCGCCGAAAACAAGTACGACACACTTGGGCTCGAAGCGTCGTACCTGGCCGCCGGGCAAGCGCGCCGGGTCGAGGAAATCCGCCTGTCGCTGGCGGCCTATCGGAATCTGCTGCTCAAGCCGTTCGACGACCAGCGCGGTATCCAGCCCGGTGACCTGATCAGCCTTGAGTCGGAAAACGGCGTCCAGCAGACGCTGTTCCTGGGCCCGGATGCGGCTGGCCTCAAGGTCAGCCTGGACGAAACCCTGGTGACGGTGATCACCGCCAAGGCGCCGCTGGGGCAGAATCTGCTGGGCAAGTTCGACGGCGATGAGCTGGAAATCACCGTCAATGGCAGCCGCCAGTCCTTCGAGATCATCCAGATCGCTTGAGCCATCGATCGGTCGCGGGGTTGAAGGGGCCGACCTGTTGTGAGTATGGTGGGCCGTCGCACGATAAACGGTGACACCGGCACAGGGAGCCGGGTATGGACCCCACCAAGGAGATTTTTCATGACGAACGTCATCACCTTTCCTGACGCCCATGAACGTGATCGCCTCAAGTCCAGTGGCAACCAAGGGTTGCGATACCTGAACAAGAAAGAGCGGCAGCTGATCGACAACCTGCGCCTGACCAGCCACGCCGGCCGACAGTACGTCTACGACTACGCCAATATCATGTACCGTTCAAAGCCCCTGCATCAGGACCCGGTGGACTGAACGCAAGCGGCTCGTTCAACCGGCGTTCAGTACACAGTGCCCCGGAGGCGGCCTATAGTGGGCGGATGTTTCTGTCCTCAGGAAAGCCCTCATGTCCGCCACGCCGTCATCCGCCGAACCGGGCCAGCTCCCGACCGATCATCATCTTCGTTTTCACAAGGGCCACGCGCACCTGACGCCGACCTTCGGCAATGACGCCTTCGCGCTGAAAGCCGAAGCCTTTGCGCGGTTCTTCGGCACACCGACTTTCCTGGGGGCGCAAACCCTGATCGTGCTGCTGTGGGTGGGGGCGAACCTGACAGGACTGGTGACCTTTGACGTTTACCCGTTCATCCTGCTCAACCTGGCGTTCAGCCTGCAATCGGCCTACGCCGCGCCGCTGATCCTGCTGGCCCAGACCCGCCAGGCCGCCCGCGACAAGGCCAGCTCCGACGCCGACGCCCAGCACCGCGAAGCGCTTGCCGTCGCCAACGAAGAACGCATGGCCCGCGCCGCGCAAAACACCGCCCAGATGCTCGAACTCCTGGAGCAGAACACCCGACTGACGGAAATGACCAAGGTGCTGACTGAGCGCGTCGAAGCCCTGACGGCAGACATGCACAAGCATTTTGTGAAGAAGGATGGGCATGTGTGAGGCCGACTCCGCGCCCCCGTAGCAGCACGGCTTGCCGGCCTCCTGGCGCACAGTGCCAGCAGCAACAGGCGACCTGTGAGTGTCAGGAAAACCATAGTCGCAGGGTTTACTGCCGCTGCGCGCCAGGACGCCGGCAAGCCGGACTGCTACGGATTTGCCAGTCTGCCATTCAGGGTTTGTCCTGGTGCATCTCGTTGAACCCCGCCGCTGCTTGCTGAATGTCCGGCGTAAAATCATCGAAGCTCATCACTTGACGCACTTCGACGGTTTCGTTGTCTCCTGCCGGGCAGCGTTTCGCCCAGTCGATGGCGGCTTCAAGGGACGGCAATTCAAGCATCCAGTAACCACCCAGTACTTCGCTGACACCCGGGAACGGCGCCTGGATCACCCGCGCCTGGCCTTTGTCGAACGTGACCCGGGCGCCCATGGTCGGCGGGTGCAGGCCATCAAGGGTGAGCAGCACCCCGGCCTGCTGCAAGGATTCGTTGTATTTCATCATCCGCTCCACTGCGTCAGCTTCGGGCAGGGTGCCAGGGGCTGCGGTTTCGTATCCCTTGGGGATCATCAGCATCATGAATCGCATGGTCGGCGTCCTTCTGAAGAGGGTTCCCCGAACACCATAGTCCAGGGTTTCGAACAGTAGTCGAACCACGAAGGCGCAAATCGACACGGCTTGCAGTGCGTCAGTGCAAAAAACTTCCCGGGCGCTTTTGCCACTGTTGGACATTTTTGATATTGCGGTCGACATCAAGCAGCTGGATTATGATCGTAATTTTCTTCATCCGGCATTCCGCCGGATGCGTCCCGGAGCGTACGCCCATGCAAAGCACCTCTCGCGAAGAAACCCTGGCCCTCTGGCAAGCACAGGAGCAGGAAATGCGTGCCCGGCTGGGCAAGGCTGGCAGCATGAACCTGACGGAGGTGGCGCAACTGACGCCCGAGGAGTTCTTCAACGGCATCGGCAGCGGCCTCTACCCTCACCCGCCCATCGGCGAGCTGATGGATTTCGTGCCGATCCAGTGGACGCCGGGCTCCTTCATCTTTCAGGGCACGCCCGGGCCGCAGCATTACAACCCGCTGGGCATCGTGCACGGCGGATACGCCGCCACCCTGCTCGACTCCTGTATGGGCTGTGCAGTCCACACCCGCTTGAAGAAGGGCCAGGGCTACACCACCCTGGATCTGCGGATCAGCTACATCCGCGCCCTGACCGACAAGAGTGGCCCGATCCGCGCCGAAGGCACCGTGGTGCATGTCGGTCGCTCAACGGCGCTGGCCGAAGGCAAGCTCTACGATGCCGAAGGACGGTTGTTCGCCACCGGTACCACCACCTGCATGATTCTGGACATGAATCGCTGAGCGGGCGGCGCCTTGAAATACGTCGCGCCCATCCGTAAAGCGACCCAAGGACAGGCCCGGCAACGCTGACGCCGGAACGCGACTAATCAGCGGCCAAAGGCGCTGGCAACGGCGCAAGGGCCTGCACGGCAAAGCCGGCAATGGCAGTAAGTTGCCCGACGCTCGCGCCGCCCTTGGCGCTGACCTTCATGCCGTTGAGGGTGGACAGCAGGAAATCACATGCCCCGGGGATATCGGTATCCGCCGGGATCTGCGCCTGCTCGACGGCCTGGTTCAGCGTTCGCGCCAAGGCTGCGAGCAACGTCCTGCCGCCACCTGCATTGAGCCGGTTGAGCTCCTCATCGTCCAGGCCAAATTCGCAGATCGCATTGACCCCCATGCATCCGGTCGTGCCTTCACGCTCGGCGCGGGAAGCGAACGAAAGCAGCATGTCGCGCAGCGAATCCAGCGGCGTAGCCCCCCTGCCCAGACGCCAGATCAGGTCGCTGATGCTATTGGCCTGGTACTGCTGCATTGCCTCGATGTACAACTGACGTTTGTCGCCAAACGCGTTGTACATGCTTTGCCGACTCAAGCCCATGGCTGTCATCAGTTCTTCGGTCGAGGCGGCGGCGAAGCCCTTGTCACAAAACACCCTGATTGCCTGAAGCAATGCCTGGTCGCGGTCGAACTGTCTGGGTCTTGCCATGGGCGCCTCAGGAGGTTGAAGAATCAGGCGAGGTAACCACCGTCGACGGTCAGGCTCGCACCGGTCACGAATGACGCGTCCTCACTGGCCAGATACGCGGCCATACCGGCGATCTCGTCCGGGTTGGCGAGGCGCCCCAGAGGCACAAGACCGATGATGTGATCCATATAAGGGGCATCCGCCGGATTCATGTCGGTCGCGGTGGGCCCGGGCTGGATGTTGTTGACGGTGATTCCCCGTGGCGCGAAGTCCAGCGCCAGGCCGCGAATCATACCGGCGATTGCTGCCTTGGTCATCGAATACGCACTCGAACCCGGGAAACCGGAACGCTGCCCGGCAACGCTGCCGATGGTGATGATCCGGTCGCCGCGATTCATGATTTTCGAACAGGCTTGAGCCGCGACATAGGTCGCACGCACGTTGACTGCATACATGTTGTCGAGGGCTTCGACGCTGAAGTCATCTACGCTGCCCAGCCCCAGAATGCCTGCGTTGTTGACCAGGATGTTCACGCCGCCAAACTGCTCGACAGTGGCGTTGATCGCGCGCTCGATGTCCGCCGCGACCATGCTGTCGGCCTTGATCGCCAAAGCCTTCCCGCCCTCGGCCTGAATCTGCGCGACCAGCGCCTGGGCCTTGTCGACGGCATAGGAATAGGTGAACGCCACGGCGGCGCCCTCTCGGGCCAGCCGGCGGACGATGGCCGCGCCGATGCCACGAGAGCCGCCTGTGACGAGCGCAGTCTTGCCGGTGAAACGTTGCGAAGGGGTGGACATGATATTGCACCTTTAATGGACTAATTTATCTATAACAAGCCTATTAGAATCTCCCCATGGCGATTTTTGCAACCTATAAAAGATTATTAAATCCATAATTATCTTCATTACACAAAAAAAGGCGCCATGAGGCGCCTTTATGCCAAAGCTTGCCGTCCACTTACGCGACGACAGGAATCATTGGGTCAGCCGCTGCCAGCGCAGCCTCGCGCTCGGCCACTGGCGGGTAGATCCACACCGAGTTGATCTGCTGCTTGAGCTGCTTGGCTTCTTCCTTGATGAGTTTGACCTGACGATCCCAGCCCTCGGTGTACACTGCGCCCCAGGCGCCGAGATCCAGGCAGGTGACGTACTTGACCTGGCTGTACGGGATCGGCGTTTCGCCCAGCAGGTCGGCGGCGACGTTGTTGCCGGCCGAACGACCCAGAGCGATGGCGTGCTGGCAGGTCATCAGGGCGAAGTTGCCCTCATCGTCAGTCGCGGCGTAGGCGGTGTCGCCGGTGGCGAAGATGTCAGCCTGGCCGATGACTTTCAGGTTGCGGTCAACGTGCAGGCGGCCTGCGGCATCGCGCTCGCCGGGAATCTGCTCGGTCAGGGAGCTGGCGCGCACGCCCACGGTCCAGACCACGGTCTTGGCATCGATGCGGCGGCCGTCCGCCAGGGTCACGCCATTGGCATCCACTGCAGCGACCGAAGCATCGACTACCCATTCAACGCCCAGTGCCTGGGTGGCTTCGACGATGGCCGGGCTGATGTTGTCGCCCAGTGCGGCGCCGACTTTCTCGCCACGGTCAACGATGATCACGCGCACCTTGGCGTCCGCACCCAGGGCTTCACGCAGGCGGGCCGGCATTTCGGTCGCTGTTTCGATACCGGTGAAGCCACCGCCCGCCACCACGACTGTGTTGCGCATCGCCGACTCAGGCTGTTGGGCCAACGACTTGATGTGCTGCTCGAGACGAGTCGCCTCGTTCATGTGGTCGACGTCGAATGCGTGCTCGACCCCAGGCAAGGACGCCGGGCGTACGACGCGACTGCCGGTGGCCAGAACCAGTTTGTCGTAGTTGATCGAGTTTTTGACGCCGTTGGCATCGGTGTAGCCCACTTTTTTGCCGGCCACGTCGATGGTGTCGGCCATGCCCTTGATGAAGTTCACGCCCACGGCATCGAACAACGGACCCAGCGGCGACTGCATCTGATGCACTTGCTGCTCGTAGTAACGAGGACGCACGCCCAGCACCGCTTCAGGCGCCAGTACCGTGACGTCGACGTCGTCACGCTTGTGCATGTCAAGCAAACGCGTGGAACTCAAGGCACTCCACATGCCGCCAAAACCCGCGCCGACAATCAGAATCTGCTTTTTCATTGTGTGCTCCAAATAACAAAAGGGACGTTTGGGATACGTGCTGGTCGGAGTTGGCGACCGCCTCAAGACAACTACGACTGTATTGATCGTAGTTTATTTCGGCAAGCATTTTTTACGTTCGAGATTTCAAACCCATGTCTTGATCCTTCAACAACCTGTTTAATATCAGTTGCTTATGTTCGAATACCGGCCGTCGACCTGACGTGAAGACACCTGGTGTGGTGCTGCCATTGATCGCTCGGCTACAGGATTTCTTGCGAGGGACTGCGCAAATTGTTAGCTTTTGCGCGATCAATTCAGTCGGAGATCGACATGTCTCTTTACAGTGCCGGTGTCGAATACGGCATTCACTGCCTGCTGTACCTGGTGGACGAACGCGGTGACAGCCGTGAAGCCAGCGTGCGCGACCTCGCAGAGCTGCAAGGTGTACCCCAGGAATACCTGGCCAAGGTGTTCACCAAACTGGCCAAGGCCAGGCTGGTGGTCGCCACCGAAGGGGTGCGCGGCGGCTTCCGGCTGGGGCGGCCATCGGACGAAATCACCCTGCTGGACATCGTCACGGCGATTGACGGGCGCAAGCTGATTTTCGATTGCCGCGACATTCGTGGCCGCTGCGCCGTCTTCGACGGTTGCGCACCCGAGTGGGCGACTGAAGGGATGTGCGGGATCAACGCCGCCATGATGACCGCGCAGAAACGCATGGAAGATGCCCTGGCCCAGCAGACCATCCTGGACCTTGCGCGGCGTACCGGCCGCAAGGCACCGCCGGAGTTCGGCGCGCAGGTCGCCGACTGGCTGAGCGAGCGCAAGGAAAGCCGCGCAGGGGCGGTAGCAGAGGGGCAGAATATAGCGGTGGTTCAGGTAAGCGATTGACCCCAGGCTACATGCGGTTTTAGCCGAACACCACCGCGTAGATCCCCACCCCGCTGAGCACGATCACTGTCGCGCCCAGCACCACCACCTCGCGCAATGGCGCGGGAATGCGCTCCTGCTTCAAGCCCTTGGCGCTTTTGCGATAGCGGGCGTTGAGGCCGATCTGGATCAGGATCCCCGCCATCAGCGCGAGCACGATCGGCAGCAAGGCAATCAGCCCGAAGTGAGGAATCCAGCGCAGGAAAATCGTGCACACCACCAGCAGCGTCATCAGCGTACGCCGCCAGGCCAGCAACGTGCGTTCCGGCTGCAGGCCGGGGTCATCATGCCCCAGCGTGACAGGCGCCTGGGCGCGGCGGCTCACAACGCGCCGTAGATCAAAAAGACGATCAGTCCCGCCGCCACCAGCGCACCGCCCAGGGACAGGATCGGCACCAGCACCGGCAATGGCAGCGGCTTGCGCACGCGCATGGCGCGCTCGACCTTCAGCCATCTGATGCAGGCGCTGGCGCTGACCAGCATCGCCAGCACCAGCAGTGACAACGCCACCGCACGGCGCAGCCCCGGGCTGAACACGTCGCCCGTGAAGGCCTCCACCGCAATGCCGCCCGCCAGAAAAGCCAGCGCCGTACGGATCCAGGCAAGGAAAGTTCGCTCGTTGGCCAGGGTGAAGCGGGGGTCAGGTTCGCAACCCGGTCCCAGCAAGGATGCGGAAATACGATCGCGATCAGGGGAAGGCGCCTTGCCAGGTTCCGGAGAATTCATGTCGCACCGAGGTCGGGTAGATGGATTAATGATACCGGTCATGACGATGAAAGGCCCGCATCGGCAGCGACATTGGTGTGTCAGTGGCCGCACCTCTGCCCTGCACTGTGCAGCTATTTTCACTGAACAATCCACCGCGCCTGTTCCTGCGAACAAGATTCAAGAATTTTCCCTTCAAAATCCCGTACTTGTCCTACGCTGTGATTCTATGATCGCTGTTGCGATACCCACGGCCACGAACCACAAGGCGTTCGTCCCATGGGTAGGTCTGAAGTCATGTTCGTCAGCGAGGGCGGGGAGTGAGACAGGTAGAAGGGACGGACCTGGACGCAAGGAGCAGGCGCCTCAAGCGCATGCCGGTGCTTTGGCTCGCCGGTTTTTTCACCGTGCTGGTGTGTTTTTCCATTACCAGTATCACGCTGTGGCAATTGCGCCAGACGCACGTTCACGAACTGGAACTGGCCGACACCAATGCCGCCAACCTGTCGCGCTCGATGGCGCAGCAGGCCCAGGACACGTTCGACCAGGCGGACATTCCAGTGGCGGGTATCGTCGAACGTTTGTCCTACGACGGCTTCGGCGCCGCCAGCAGTTCGCGCATGCACGAATTTCTTCGGGCAACGGCCGCCGGCGTCGAACAGATTCAGGGCCTGTTCATCTACGACAAGGACGGCAACTGGGCGGCCACCTCGATGAACCGCATGCCGGAAAACGCCAACAACGCAGATCGTGAATATTTCCAGTTCCACAAGACCATCGACAGCACCCTGCCCCACATCGGCCAAGCCCTGCGCAGCCGCACCACAGGTGACTGGATCATTCCCATTTCCCGACGGGTCAATGACTCTGCTGGCAACTTCGCAGGGGTGGTGCTGGCAACCATCGAGCTTGCGTATTTCGACCGCTTTTTCGACCGTTTCAGCATCGGCCAGCGGGGCGTGATTACCCTGGCCATGGCGGACGGAACCGTGCTCGCCCGTCGTCCGGCGATCGACAACGTGCGGGGCGCATCCATCGCCGACGGTGAGCTGTTTCGCAAATACCTGAGGGAAAACTACGAAGGCACGGCAACCGTGCGCTCGGTGCTGGACCACGAGCTGCGCCTGTACGGCTACAAACGCCTGGACCGCTACCCGCTGGTGGTGCTGGCGGGGCTCTCGGAGGATGAAGTCCTGGCCGAATGGCGCCAGTATGCCTGGCGCTCACTGGCGATCATCGTCTGCGTGGTGGTCGCCAACCTGCTGTTGGGGGTGCTGTTGTTCCAGCAGATCCGTTTCGGCCTCAACGCAGAATCGCAGTTGCGCATCGCGAGTCACTCGCTGGAAAAACTGGCGCTGCAGGACAGCCTGACGGGCCTGGCCAACCGCCGCCACTTCCAGGAAATCCTCGGACTGGAATTCGCCAACGGCCAGGCGAACCTGCACCCGTTGAGCCTGATCATGATCGATATCGATTTCTTCAAAAGCTACAACGACAACTACGGCCACGTGGCCGGCGACAAATGCATCGTTGCGGTGGCCGAGTGCGTGCGCAGCAACCTCAACCGCACGGGCGACCTGGCGGTACGCTACGGCGGCGAAGAAATGGCCGTATTCCTGCCCTACAGCGATGCACAGGGCGCTTTCCTGCTGGCCGAAAAGATTCGTCTGTCAGTGCTGACCCGCGCCCTGGAACATCAGGGCAATCCGGTGGGCATCGTCAGTATCAGCCTGGGGGTCTACGGCTGCGCGGCCCACGAGTGCACCAGCCTGGAGGAATTCGTCGAACGGGCCGACGCTGCGCTGTACCTGGCCAAGCATGAAGGGCGCAACCGCACGGAGATCTGGCAGGGCAGCGTGGTGGCTCACTCGCTGGCCTGAGCCTTGACGATCTGCGCGACCTTACCGCGGAACAGTTCCAGACGGTCAGATGGGGCGTCGTGCTCGACCACCAGCGTGCCGACCTCGTCACAGGGCGCGACCTGGTAATGGGCAATGCTCGCCAGCTTCTCGTTGATCACCGCCACCATCACCTGCCCGCTGCGCGCCACCACGGCCCGCTTGAACTCGGCCACGTCCATGTCGAACGCAGTGACGCCCTTGACCGCATCCAGCGCGCACGCGCCCAGAAAACACAGGTCGAAATTGAAGTGGGTCAGTTGCGCGATCGTCGTGAAGCCGTAGGTGCTGCCCGCCACCGGGCTTAGCCGCCCACCCAGCAGAATCACCTCCACGTGGGGCAGCTTCATCAGCTCGACGGCGATCACCGGCGAGTTGGTGGTGATCGTCAAAGCCATCTGTGGGTCGAGGGCGCGGGCAATCGCAAGGTTGGTCGAGCCGCCGTCGATGAACACATGCTGACCTTCGCCAATCAAGCCCGCCGCCGCCACACCCAGTGCGCGTTTGCGTCCGGGTTCATGCTCGATGCGTACCGTCAGCGGCCCGTCGCTGGCCAGGGAAATGGCCCCACCGTACACCCGCTTGCACAACCCAGCCGAGGCCAGCGTGCCCAAATCACGGCGGATGGAGTGCTCGGAAACGTTGAATTCCGCGGCCAGCTCAGCCGCAATCACCCGACCATGTGCGGCCAGCCGCTCGGTAATCAGACGCTGACGCTCGCCGGGAAAGGCTTCAGGGTTGGCAGACATTAAGGCCTCGATATCACGCTGGATCGCTCATGAACGAGCAGGATCATGCGTGCGCAGCGACGCCGGTGTCAAACGTGTTGGCAAGGCGGGCGGAATGGACAGGCAGGAAGGGGGCGTAGCCAAACGGATGGGGACCAGAGGTGCACAACCGTGACACCTCTGGTCTTTCTCGGCGGTCTCAAGGTGGCTATTCCTCCTCTTCTTCCTCGTCGTCCACAAGCGTGAACCATGGTTTGAGTTCGCTCAGCTCGAAATTGCCTGACTCCGCTCTGGCTCTCCCGATACGGGGATAGTCAACAGGTTTGAAGGACACGGACGAGTCCAGGATTTCTGCGCTCGTCGATACTACGGATCTGTCAGTCATGTTTGAGCCTCCCTGTCCAAAGATGTGCGCAAGGGCGCCGGGAGACTATAGACCAGCTTCGGAAACCATTCGTCGATTTGCGACCCGCCGGTCACAAACCGCGAAAGCGGCGGTCAGAATTCGCCGTACTCGGCGCGCATGCGACCGTTGCGCTTGACCCGGTACAGCAGCGCATCGACCTTCTCGATGAACGCCACCGCGCTCTCGCCTGCCGTCGGCGTCACAGTACCCACGCCCAGGCTCAGGGTGAGCAGCGGCGACACGTCAGATTTTTCGTGGGGAATCTGCTGCTGTCGAACCAACTGCATGCATTTCTCCGCCACCCGACGCGCCTTGTCCTGGGAGGTGTGCGGGAGCAGCCAGACGAACTCTTCGCCGCCGATGCGGGCGATGAAATCACCCGGTTCGTTCGCCGCCAGCGACAGCGTCTTGGCCACCGTGCGCAGTGCCTCATCGCCTTTGATGTGGCCATAGTGGTCGTTGTACTGCTTGAAGTAGTCGATATCCATCATGATCAGCGACAGCGGCTGATGGGTATCCTGGGCGCTGGCCCACTCGCGTTCGAGCACCGTGTCGAACATGCGCCGGTTGGCGATGCCGGTCAGGCCGTCCTGATAGGAAAACGCTTCGAGCTGCTTCTGCAGACGCACCAGATGCTCTTCGGTCTTCTTGCGCTCGCTGATGTCGAACATGAAGCCCACCAGCGCCTCGACCTCGCCATTCTTGCGCACCACGTGCACCACATCGCGGATCCACACGTAGTCGCCATCCTTGGTCAGGGCGCGGTAATCGGCCTCGTGGTCGACCCCGGCCTTGGACTGCGACACGCAGAAGTTGACTACGTAATCGCGGTCGTCCGGGTGCATCCGCTCGACCCAGTCATTGATCCCGACCCAACTGCCCTGCTCCCAGCCCAGCAATTGTTCGATCTGCGGGCCGATGTAGCTGAACGTCATGCTCTGCCAGTCGATGCGCCAGGGAATCGCCCGGGTCGATTCGAGCAGGGTTTTGTAGACGTCGCTGTCGGTGCCTGGCGGCAGGGATTCATTGCTCATGATCGACCACGGTTCCGGGAAGAAAGGTGGCGAGAGCATGTGGCCACTATCGGCCGTGTGCAATAGGCCAGTCAGTTCGGCCGGCTGCTTCCAGACGATTGGCGCGCAGGCCGCGATAAATGATGCATTACATCGACCTGTGGGAGCCGAATTGCTGACCCCCATCAGGCAGCAGGCATCAAGGCAGCAGCGAATACACCAGCGCCGAAATCGACACCAGGCCGACCACCACCACAAACACATTGGACAGCTTGCCCGCGTACTGACGCATGGCCGGAACCTTGCGCACGGCGTACATCGGCATCAGGAACAGCAGCGCCGCGATCACCGGGCCACCCAGGGTTTCGATCATGCCCAGGATGCTTGGGTTGAGCGTCGCCACCAGCCAGCAGACCACCAGCATGAAGCCAGCCGTCAGGCGATCCAGCACCTTGGGCGACGGACGACTGCCGCTCTTGATGACCAGCCCCTTGAGACCTTCGCTGGCGCCGATGTAATGGCCCAGGAAAGACTTGGTGATGGCAACGAAGGCAATCAACGGCGCAGCAAAGGCGATGGTCGGGTTGCTGAAGTGGTTGGCCAGGTACGACAGGATCGACAGGTTCTGCGCCTTGGCTTCAGCTAGTTGCTCAGGGGACAGGGTCAGTACGCAGCTGAACACGAAGAACAGCACCATGACCACCATCAAGCCGTGGGCGCGGGACAGGATCTGCGAGCTGCGCTGCTCGGCAGCCGGGCCGTACTGGCGACGCTGATCCACGGCGAACGCGGAGATGATCGGCGAGTGGTTGAACGAGAACACCATCACCGGAATCGCCAGCCACAGGGTGTGCAGCAGCGCCGAGGGCGCAGGCACCTGGCTTGCCGTGGTGAGGATGCCGCCGGTCCAGTGCGGGATCAGGAACACCGCTAGGAACAGCAAGGCGACAATGAACGGATAGACCATCAGGCTCATGGCCTTGACGATCAACTGCTCGCCGCAGCGCACCACAGCCAGCAGGCCGAGGATCAGCACGAAGGCCAGCAGCGCGCGCGAAGGCGGCTGAACGTGCAGTTGATGTTCCAGAAAGCTGCTGACGGTGTTGGTCAGTGCCACGCTGTAGATCAACAGGATCGGGAACACCGCGAAGAAGTACAGCAGGGTAATCAACGCACCGGCCTTCTTGCCGAAATGCTGTTCGACCACCTCGGTGATGTCCGCACCTTCACGGCCCGAAAGCACGAAACGTGTCAGGCCGCGGTGTGCGTAGAACGTCATCGGGAAGGCCAGCACGGCCAGAATCAGCAGCGGCCAGAAGCCGCCAATGCCCGCATTGATCGGCAGGAACAGGGTGCCTGCGCCGATGGCTGTGCCGAACAACCCGAGCATCCAGGTGGTGTCCTGGCGCTGCCATTTGGTGAGGCTGGAAGTCACGCTCGCGGGCGCGGCGTCGATAGGTTGCTCGACGCTGTTGGCCTGATCATTCATCCGGTCGATTTCTCCGTTGCCGGTGATAGCTACAAGGTCAAAAGCGCGTCGAAAAACTTGGCAGTCAGCGCCCCTGACCGGTTCTGTACAGGGAAAGGGGCGCGATTGTCCGGGATTAGAGAGCAGAATCAAAGGCTTGTCGGAGGGATGGTCGCAGATTCAGAGGTTTCCGACAGTTGGATGGGGCAGAGTTACCGTGGGTTTTCAGTATTGTTTGGCATTTTTTCACGATTGTTTGGAACGGGTTAAGATCTCCCCCCCTCCTACTTTCACTCGAAGACTCCGGGCTTGAGCCAGTATCGGTCGATTGTAGCGCGGCTGAGGCCTAATCTACGAACGATCTCCATCTTCGCTAATCCCTCAGACTGCAACGCCCGAATAGCCGCGCGGTTGTCTTCAGCACGTTTGCCTCTTACCCCACGAATGGCACTGATGTTGAGCTCAGCGCTCCGTTCTGAAATTGATTGCTGGCCCTGTTCGAATTTAGAAAGATGATCTCGATCCATCACATGAGAGCAGCCCTCGCGACTTAGACCCGCCGCTACTCGAATCTCCCTGAGAACCTGCCCCAGAGCTTCCAAATATTCCATCTCTCTTCCGTGCGCTCACAAAAGAGAACGCCTGCCTAATCTGCGCTAGGTGAAATGCTTGCCGCTAACTCTTGATCCCATCATTGGACCTCCGGCTGATTCTGGCTGAGGTGTTTGGGCAGATCGAGGGTTTCGTATAGGATATTCAAACCCTTGTACCCGGATACCAACGTGCCGCTTCCAGCCTTCAAATTCGCAAACCTAGGATCGATACCTTCGATGTCAGAAGTGATTGCCACTCACCTTCGAGAAGCAATCATCTCAGGGCAGCTCGCGGAGGGAGAGCCGGTGCGCCAGGATGATGTTGCTCAAGCTTTCAATGTGAGCAAAATTCCGGTCCGAGAAGCGCTGAAGAGGCTAGAAGCGGAAGGCTTGGTCGATTTCACAAGAATCGAGGGGCCTTGGTAACCCGGATTTCCGAACCAGAACTGGCTCAGATGTTTGAAGTACGCGTTCTGCTGGAGGTTCAGGCCATACGACTAGCCGTCCCCAACATGACCGAGACAGATTTCGCACAGGCGGAGCAAATCTGCTCAGAATTCGTTGGGGCGGAGGACATCGGACGCTGGGCAGAGCTTAACTGGGCCCTACACGCCTGCCTGTACGAACCCGCGCAACGCCCTTATCTCGTCAGCCTGATTAGGTCGATCCATGACAAGTTAGAACGGTATCTCCGCATGCAGATGTCATTCTCAGAAGGGAAAGATCGGGCGCAGATGTGGAGCACCGGGAAATCGTGACCGCGTGCCGGTCCCGCGATCCAGAGCTTGCCGCTCGGTTGATAGGAATGATCTCGGACATGACTGTGCGAGCAGATCAGATGCGCTCGTTTGTCGAACGTGGATTTCCGACCGCAACAGACTTGGCTGACTGGCTTGTCAGAGAGGCAGGCGTGCCGTTTCGGGAAGCGCACCACATTACAGCGAAAGTGGTGGCGAAGGCTGAAGCCCAGAACTGTACGTTGGATCAGCTTCCACTCGAGACAATGCAAGAAGTTGACAGCCGAGTGACGTCGGGCGCGCTATCCATTCTTTCGCCGGAATACTCGGTGTCTAGTCGACGCAGCTATGGCGGCACGTCACCGGACGTGGTTTCACAGGCAATCGAGCGTGCAGAGTCGCGGTGGTGTAGCAGGTAGGAGCAAATAAGGCGGCAATGCCGCCTTATTTTTGGTCGCGATAAGACCTACTTCAGTGAGCCCATTAGGAACTGCTGGAGGCGCAGGCTTTCTGGTTGCGCAGTACCACCTGCGGGTCGCCCTGTTCCTCAATGCGCCTTGGTGGAGGAACATCAACTTGTTCAAGACCTCCCTGGCAAAGCCCATCTCGTGCGTGACGACTATCATAGGGCACTTTTTTTCAGCCAGCGCGCGCATCACGCGTAGTACCTCGCCGACCAGTTCGGGATCACGGGCTGACGTAGGTTCCTCGAACAGCAACACTTCAGTCTCCATAGCCAGAGCCCTCGCAATAGGGACGTGCAGCGTCCGCTTCTGGCCGATAGCTAAGTGTGGCAAGCGCTGCCCCGCGAGCAGCGCAGCAGGATCACCGCCAGCAAAGAGGATGCTACCGAGCGTATCAATGCGGCTTGCTCGGATATATCGTCAGCTTTCTAGCAGGCAGGCGGACGAAACCGGAATATGGACAATGAACCGTGGACTGAAAAATGGAACGTTCAATGGATGATCGTTGCCGGGCGAACGGTTTGCGCTGGTTGGCTGGAAACCAAGCACTGGAAGACTGTGATAAACCTCTTTCTCATAACCCTATGCGCAAAAATAGTGCTGAGGGATCCAAACCTCCGAGAAGTGAGTTGCACGACATCCTAGACTGCGCACGGGGCCGAGTTGCCATTTGGGGTTCGAAGTCGCTGGCCCCTATGCACATCTGGCTGACGGTTTGGTTCAGGAAACAACCATCTATGGCTATGGGCGGCAGCGATCGGCCAGAATCGGACGCTTAGCCCGAATGTCCTACTGGGTGGGACGCTAAGAACTAGCTAGTCTCTCGCCATTTGGGCCTGCTCCAGATTCTATTGCCGCAGATGCCCTGAGCGAGCTGTGCTATGAATAGCCTTATGGTCGGATATGAGGATGTCGACAATGACAAACGGCAGAACTGCGCTTGTGACCGGCGCTACGAAGGGAATTGGCTTGGCGCTCAGCGCTCAGCTGTCCCGCTCAGGATGGGATGTGGTTGGCATTGCAAGACACTCGATTGACAATTTTCCTGGACGGCTGGAGATCTGCGATTTAGCTGACCCTCAGCAAACGGATGAAATGCTTCGGAGGTTAATGGAGCGAGACGCTATTGACGCGGTCGTCAATAATGCAGGAATTGCAGCACCTCAAAGCCTGGAAAAACTTGACCTTAGCACTCTCCATAGAGTCATTGACTTGAATGTCAGGGCCTCGGTACAGGTTACACAGGCTTGCCTGCCCTCGCTCAAGGTATCTCCGGCGGGGCGCATAGTGAATGTTTGTAGCCGAGCTATTTATGGGGCAAGGGATAGAACAGCATACGCCGCAGCGAAGAGTGCTCTGGTGGGAATTACTCGGACTTGGGCGCTTGAATTGGCACCTACTGGGATTACGGTTAATGCCGTCGCCCCTGGCCCCATCGAGACCCAGCTGTTTCGAGAAACCAGACCCAAAGGCAGTGCGGAGGAGCTAAAAATTCTCTCCACAATTCCGATGCAAAGATTGGGTAAGCCTTCAGAGGTAGCATCGCTGATTACATTCCTCCTAAGTGAAGGCGCATCCTTTGTGACAGGCCAGGTTATCAGTGTCGATGGCGGAGGTAGTCTCGGCGGAAGATAGATCCATGTGGGCTAAATTCCGCCGTTTTCCATTTCTGTGAGGTCAGCTATGGGTCGATAGCTGCCTCAGGACTGGGTATTCGCATCACGAATCGGTCTGAGCACTATCGCCCCGTCAACCAATTCGATGCTCAAGGAATCACCCAAACTGACGTTCATTGCTGCAAGGGCATCTGGTGGGAGATCGATGATGACGTCTTCGCTACCATCACCTGGATCTTCGCACTTCACGATTGTCCGCACGGATTGAGTCACAAGGGGAAAGGTCTGGACTGATGGGAAAGCCATCATCCTACCCCCGCATGGCACCTACTGACAGCTATCGGCCAAAAGCGGACTGTTGGTTAGCGTGTCGAGAGATCAACGGATTGCCGTCAGATGGGCCCACAAGCTAATGCAACCAGCCCAGTCTGGATGGCAAAAACAGGAGATCGGGTCGATCATCTCTGACTTCTAAAAGACATCAGCGAGGTCACCTGTGTCCGCAGATGCACGCCGCTTCAGTACGGGCACCAAGCACATTGCATTGCAGAGCACAGCGATACCTCCCGCAACAACTTTTGGAGCATACATCCCGTCGAAGCGGCCAGGCTCGATGGGCAACAATGAGGTCACCAATATGCCTCTAAAAAATCCCTTACAGTCTGAAAGGAATGTTCACTAAGCGCTATGAAGAACCGAGGACAGTAATAGCCTTATTTGGTCCGCGGCAGACCTTGAAGGGATCATGAACTGAGAGCTTTACGGCGCTCCCAGCTCCGCGGATCGCGTACCAGACTCGGGTGATCAATGAGCGATCGCGTCGATCTGCTGAAGGAAGGTGAGGTTATCTTCCAGGTGCCAGTTCTCGGCAATTCGCCCGTCAGCAATGCGGTAGATGTCGGTGGCAATGAAGTTCACGGTTTGGCCTTTACCTTTCACCCCGTTGAAGGTGCCGGTGAAGTGTCCCGTGAAACGCAAATGGGAGACGACCCGGTCGCCACTGACAATCATCTGCTGGACCTCGCAATTAAGGTCCGGCACTGCAGCATGGAAAGCCTGTGAGGCCGCGAGCGGGCCAGAGATGCCCTGAGGGCGCCCTGGTGGTAGCGCTCGATCCATGAAATCGGACGCCAGCGCCTCACGCGCCAGAGCAGGATCACCGGACGCCCAAAATGTCGCGTAGCGCCTAGCTGCCAACGTCTGTGCCTGGATCTGCTCAGGCGTGGCATCAGGTTCAGCGATGAGCACCTTTGGGATGATCAAAGCTGGCTCGGCCGCTACCGCGGTATGGCTGAGTGCAGTAACGGTGACAGCCGCGGCGAAGAGGGATGGAATAAACGGGCGCATGGAGTTTCTCCGGTAATGGTGTGTGATTGCTGTCCTCTAGCAGTGCCTCCAAGAGAGTGTCCACACACGCTCATCTAACCGCACCGATGCCTATGACGCTCTGGCGCTTCATCAAAGGAGTCGGGTGTAAACACTGGAGACGCAGGCTTCAAGGCAGAGATTTCTTCAGCCAGTGATGCTGTAGATAGCCAGTGTGCGTTAGGCAATCGGCTTTGATAACTGGGCTAACCATTGATGGATCTTCAAAAAAACCGGAAGAATTATGGATAACTTGAACGCTATTCGATCGTTCGTTGAAGCTGAACAGCCAACAGATCCAAACCGGAGTAGATTGAGCTCAGGCGTAAACAATCGGCCGCAGTCAGGCCCCCCGTGCGAGGGATTTGAACGGATGCATCCTCGGCGTAGCCAGCCCTGTGCTGGAGTTTCAGCATGACGACGCTAGCTGCGCCTCATTGGCACAGATAGACGGGACCGAATCAGTACAGCGCTTGGCCTGAAGCCAGTCTCGCATCCTTCTGGTATCGAAGATTTGACCTTGATTCATCAGCGTGAGTATCAACTTTTGGGACATGCGATAACGCCCACAGCGCGCGCAACGCCGCTCTTCCCAGCCCTCCGTGCACTCGATGGTTTCAGCATGTCCTGCGCAAATTAGGCAGCTCATAACGCACCCCGTCATTATTTTCGCCTACGGCACATTCGAGGTCACCGCAGGCTGATGCTCGCCATTAAACTCATCAGCCCAGACTTGGTAGCGGCAGGTAATGAATCATCGACTACCGGTTTGGACTGAAGCCAACGCTGTCCTCTTTTTGTTCGCGCAACAGCGAGCGTTTCGCCTGTGCGACATCCAGCTTCTACCCCGGTACGAAAGTCATCCAATCCTATGGGTTGCTGCTGATGACTCAGCGCTTCCCTTACTGATACTCAGACTGGCTGAAGTTCTGCAGCTGCCAGCGCTTGGGACTCACGCCTTTAAAGGATCTGAAAACTCGGGTGAAGTACGCTTGATCTGAAAAGCCGCACTCCTGAGCAATCTGGCTGAGCGGAGCACCGCGTTGTTTCAACAATAGCTCCGCCTTGGAAATCTGCTCCCTACGAAGCCAGTCATGGGGAGAAAGCCCCGTCATATTCTTGAAGGCTCGGGAGAAGTGGCTCCTCGATATCGCACATTCCCTTGCCACCACTTCGATAGAGCAGGCCTGAGTCATGTGGCGTAGAAGAAGCAATTTTGCTCTCTCGACTTTCCATGCTGGCAGACATTCAGGGGTGCGACTCAACCTGCGCAAAGGTCGTCTCCCATGTCATGTTCTACAGAAGTGAAAGCAGTCAATTCGGCAGCACCGGCCAGGTTTGAAGCACAAGCGTATGTCGCCGCTATGAGAAGCAAGACCGCAATCCATTCCCGTGTTCTCTCCATGCTCAGTGCCCCCCCTGTTTATCATTTGCTGAATGTCGACCTCGACGCGTGAAGTGTCGCTTCGATAAGCTTGAAATCACTCAGCCGAAGCTAGCCGAATAGGCGTAAGCGTCAGCTCCAGAGCCACGTTGACGGGAAGGAAGGCGCAGTTCGGAGGGATTTTCAGCCAAGCTGACCTTGATCGATATCAAGGCTTGATGGGCAATCAGTTTTTCGATGGCGGGCTGGAATGCCTGCTCAAAACTCAATCGCATCGAGTCCTCGTTCTTCCAGGTGCCTTGGATCACCCAGTACCCCGTTCCAGTTGCGTCCCATTGGAGCTGGCAATCCAGGCAGCCGTGCTCTCTCTTCGCTTGTACAACCGAGTACCAGATCAGCTCACCGCATTTAGAGGAATGACTCTTTTGGGTGTGGATCTGAATGGACCTGGATGAAGTTTGAGTATTCATGGGCAAGCTCTCACTGGATGGCAGGTGCTGCGATTGGCAGGCTAATGGACTGGGCCGTCAGGGATGGCCCCTATGATCGTTTCACAACTCATAGCCCACCATCGTCGGTTGGCATATTCGCGTTACACCTTGGTATAGCGAACACCGAGCTGGATCGTGAAACGTGGGTACGGATATCGGTTGAAGGAATGTTGCAAGCATGACGCGCCCTGTCCGGCTTATCAGGTCGTTAGGGCGCGTGTGACAGTGGTGGTCGCTTACTTAGGGCTTAGCCGATAGACACGAAGCGGCCATTCGATTCGTGATACCCCTTCGTTAAAAAGTGCCACTCGATCAACCTGCGCTGCAGGCAGGTAGATGCGACCCTCTTGATCGAAAGTAGGTGCATCGACCCAGTGCAGGTTCGGATCGCTAATTACAGTCTCAACTTCTCCGGAAGTGCGGATACGCTTGACCGTATCGGTAGCAAGATCGCTGTAATAGAAATTCCCCTCTTTGTCGAGCGCAGTCCCTCCCACCGGTGGCAAGTCGCGCCAGAACTGCACCTTCTCGGCCAGTGCAGCGGGCGACAGCGACGCGTCGTTCAACCAGCGGGTTTCAATTTTGTACCAGGGCCCTTCCAGCGCGGCAAAATAGAGCCACTTACCATCATGACTGGTCTCCAAGGGATCAGAGTTAACACGCAGCGCTTCACCATTCGGCGCTCTGACAATCTTTCCGCTCAGCACAATGTCACGGTCCACAGGTGCCTTTACGGCCGGGCTGGTGTCGAGAACTCGACGCATGCTGCCGCTTTTCAGGTCGAGCACGATGATTCCAGGCACTCCAGCATCGGTGAGGTAAGCGTGATCGCCACTGAAACGGATATCGTCGATATAGCTACCGTCCCTCACAACATCCGGGGTGAACGTAATGACTTTCTTAGTCTTGCCCGAGGACAAGTCCACAACAACAAGCTTGGCTGCACCTGGGATGACGTGACCACCAAAGTCCGAGACCCCAGCATCGACAATCCACAGCTGGCCCTGTTTATCCCTGTGTAGAGCATTCACATTTATGAAGCGTTCTGAGACAGAAACCGAAGTGTCATCGCTATTCCAGCGAGCATCCGGGAACGCATGAGGGCGTCGGCTAGCATCCAGCCGGGACACCGATGGGCCTTTCATTCCGGTCCACTTTGGGCCTGCGACATACAAGGTATCGGTGTCGTCGACGGCCACGGCGTTCCAGATTGCGTCATGGGTTTCGGCAACAACCTCCAGGGACTTGTCGTCGGCTTGGACCAGGCCTGCGAAAGCCGTCAACGCTAGGGGATACAGCCACTTTTTTCTCAATGTATTCATTGGTTCTCGCTCCTGTGAAAAATACGAGGCAATGATCATCTGCATGAGATAGGCTGAAAATCGCCCATTCAAATGAATCAATTTCAGCGTTATGAAGAAAATTGTCCGCCTCGATGATCTCCAGGTATTTGTCACCACGGTTAAGCTCGGCAGTTTCTCCGCAGCCGCACGCTTGCTGGATACCTCACCCGCGTTTGCCAGTGCCGCGATTCAGCGTCTCGAAACCAGCTTGGGCGTTCGGTTATTCGTTCGCTCCACAAGGCGACTGCGTGTTTCGGATGATGGCGAGCGGTATTTACCCCACGCCCAAGCAGCGCTGAACGCCATGACGAGTGGGGAAATGGCACTCGATGAGGGCCGTGGAGATATTTCTGGTCCGATTCGCTTGTCTATGCCTTCAGATCTTGGACGTAATGTGCTTCTGCCTTGGCTCAACGAATTCCAGAACGAGCACCCAGATATTCAGCTGCAGCTGCGCATCAGTGATCAGGTCGCGGACTTTTTTACGGACCAGATCGATGTGAGTATCCGATACGGGCAATTGGCGGACTCAAGCCTCATCGCATTGCCATTAGCACCGTTGAACACACGCACCGTTTGTGCGTCGCCTTCCTACATCGCCCGATGCGGCCGACCGGAAACGATGGAGGATCTGGCCCGCCATAATTGCCTCCGATTCGTGATGAGCGAGCAGACCTACGAGCGCTGGACCTTCCATACTCGAGATGGCGTCAAGACGGTCGCCGTGACGGGTGATCGGATCAGCGACGACGCCGACGTAGTGCGTCGCTGGGGAGTGGCGGGGGCGGGTATTCTCTATAAATCGAGGATCGATGTTAGCGCAGACTTGAAGGCTGGAAATCTTGTGGAGCTGTTCCCTCACGATGTGGGCCAGCCCGCGCCACTGCAGATGGTGTGCGCCCACCGCAATTTCCTGACGCCTGCAATCCACAAACTGCGAACCTTCCTGGCGATGAAATGCGATGAAATGCTGCTGACGCCTTGCGCAACTGAAAGTGTCGCTGTTTAGTACTGTTGGATAAGCCCCGTCCCGGCCAGATTACTGGAGAGGGACGGGGTGTTAGCGTTCAGGTCATGACGCTGGTTTTATGTAGCTCGCGGTACCGTCAATCCAGTCTTGACGTTGGGGGGTGAAGATATCGATGTCCACCGTACCGTCTTCGAGCGAATGGAACTCATGAGGGACATTAGGGGGGAAGACAATGACTTCGCCCGCCTGGACGACAAAACGTTTCCCCTGAGAGAACACTTCGACAGAGCCGGCAGTGATCCACGTAATTTGCTCATTGGCATGGTGATGCAGCGGCACTACGGCGCCTTTGGCAAACACCCACTTTGCCATGGTGCTCTGACCGTTGTGGATGGTCTGGCGAGTGATACCTTTGCCCATCTGCTCCACCGGTATCTGGCCAAAATCGTAGAGATCAGGAAGCGTATGGCGGAACGGCGAAATTGTGGTCTGCTCGCCCTTACCAGCGGCATCGGTAACGGGCGATTCGGCCGCTACGGAAACACCGCTGGCCATCATGGTGCAGGCAAAAAGAGACAGGACAAATGCTTTCATGGAAAACCTCGTTCGGAGTTGAGTGAGGTCCAGTATCGCCACGGCCTGCTGCCTTCAAAAAGCTGCCCTTGCCCTTAACTCTTTCGGTAAAACGCTGAAAATAAAACCGAAGTCGCCGAATGTTATATGCGAAGGGAGCCAGAGTATGAGCATCTCGCTAGTACCCTATTTACCTTACGCCCCACGCGTCCTAATCAGCCCCAGGATGCCCGCAACAGCCAGCCCCATAATGACTAATCCAAATACTTCTGCAGTCATCACTAGGTCAGCGCCTTTCGCCACTTCGTATCCCGCCACCATGGCGGGCACACCCATCCCCAGATAACAGCAAAGGAAACACACCGAAAGCACGCCTGCCAGCTCCGCAGGCTGTGCCAGGGCTACGACCAGCCGAATGCCGCCTTGAAACCCGGCGCCAAATCCGGCACCCGCCAAGCCGATCCCTAAAAAGAACAATACGAACGAATGAAACTGTAGCGATGCCAGCACGAACATCATCCCTATCAGCAACCCCAAGCTTCCCGCCCACGCAAAAATACGGGCTGAGCGCGAGCGCATAGCCAGAATTGCGGCGACCCCACTTCCGGAAAATGCCGCAAGGGCCAGTCCGCCCACTACAGACGCCGGGAGCTCGAAAACATGCTTGATCAGCCCAGGGCCCAAAGACGCATAGAACCCCGCTACAGCCCATCCCCCGATAAAAACCGTCGACGCAATTAACATCGCCGAGCGCACCTGCTGCGGAACGTTGAACTGGGGTATTAAAGAACGGAGCCCCCCGGGCCTAGCAGGTTGCGTATCCTTCAGCAGCACTACTCCGATGAATTGAATAATCAGCACAGAGCCAAGTACTGCAAACACGGTATGCGTCGGAAAGGGAATGAACTGCACCATCAGGCTTCCCAGCAAGGCGCCAATCGCGCTGCCACTAACGGGGGCGATGGCATTCGCGACGGCACCACGCTGTGGGTGAATCTGGATCAATCCCGCGCCCACAGCTGACACTGCTGCCCCCGTGGACAGCCCTTGTAGAACACGTCCGGTGATTAAATCGCCCAGGCCGGTCGCGGTACCCAGAGCGTACATGGCTACTAACTGCATCACTGTCGTCACCAATAAGACGGGGCGCCGACCGATGTAATCCGAAACCCGCCCGAAGATCAGTAGAGCCGCCAGGACCGACAGCGCGTAGACACTGAAGATCACGGTGATCGTGACCGCCGAAAAATGCCAGGCACTTTGGTAGATGGGATAGATGGGAGTCGGAACGCTGGAGCCTGCGAGAAAGGACAGCGTAATGGACGCCAGCAACCAGAACCGCGTGCGAGGAGACAGCCGCTGGTAGGAGTCTGAAGCGTCGGGTATGGAGCCATGCATCGAGACGTCAGTCATATCGAATTCAACTCGTCAAAATCCACTGATCAACAGGCATGCGCCAAAGCCAAATATCGCCATGCCCACCGCGAAACGTACCGCTCGCCAAGGGCGAGCGGTTGCAGTAACAACCGCTGTCATTCCTCAAACCCCTTCGAGCAAGCTGTAGTTGGCAGCTTTGGTGACATCAGCCTTGGGATTAGAAATCGCGTCGTGCATCAGCCCCACAACTTGACCGTTGCGGATTAAGGCAGGGACGTCATGGCTGGGCAGCAAGAATTTGCTGTCGGCGAGCGCGCGTTTGATAGCTTTCTTTTCTTCAAGCGTCGACATCGCACGGTTCGCTGTGATTGTCGGCTCGTGGGCGGCCTGATCGAGAATAGGATCAATCAACTGGTCTTGAAGGTTGTAGGCAATGTCGCCACAGATGTTGGCCATGCCTTCGTCTGTCTCTACGAGAATCGACAGTGACCCAGGGGTATGCCCCCCCGAGAGCCTGACAGCAACCCCAGGGATGACCTCTTCCTCGAAGGTACCATCCACATCGAACAGGCGAATGGCGCCACGTGTGTGCAGGCGGTCGATCAGATGCTTGGTATCGGCGGCGGTGTACATCAGAGGTCCCATGATGCCTGACGCTGCAAATTCCAATTCACGACGGGAGATGCCGACCGTGGTCGCCATCGGGAAACGATCCGTCATGCCGACGTGATCGATGTGGGCGTGGGTATGCAGGATGTGGCGTATGTCTTTCATCCGCAGACCATGCTGGGCAAGGTGATACTCCAGCGTCATCTCGGGTGTCACTTCGTAAGGCAAGCCGAACGCGGCGTACTGCTCGACACTGCGCGATCCAGTGTCCACCAGGATCGGTTCCTCACCGCCAGTGATCAGGAAACCCAGCACAGGAATCGTCACCTGCTCCCCCGGGTTGCGGAACATCACCAAGCCACTGGAATCGAGTTGCATGTTGCCAAGATTGATCGGATGAATTTTCAACGCCATGGTAGTTCTCCTGCTGATTGCCTTTATGGAGGCAAGGCTTCGCCAGCGCCGAGCAAGCGAGCTCGGCGAGACCGTAGGTAGATTGAGGTGTCGGAGAAACCGGGGACTTAGATTGTGTCCCCTAATCCAGTCGCGTGACCGAACGTTTAGAACCGACCGGTTCAATATAGGTCAGTAGCAAGCCGTCAGCAAGATAAAAAACCGATCAGTTTGAAAATAATTGTTAGAGCAGTCGTACCGCCTGCATGAAGTGATCTACTGGGTCCACGGATTCCTCCGTGTGCAGGCTGCTTTCGACACATACCCCCGAGAAGAACACCATGATGATGTCGGCAATGACCTCAGCCGACAGCTTCGTATTCTCTGCGCGAACGTTCGCCGCTATTTCGGGCAGCAGGCGTCGGTGGCTGTCGATCAGCAGTTGTCTTATTCCATCAGACAGCGTGGAAAACTCACGCAGTGCATTGACCGAAAAGCAGCCAGTGCATCCGTTATCCTGAGGATCGCCAAGCCGCAAAAATCTCTCGATGTTCCCCCAGCCCATGGGTTCAGCAGTCAGAATCTCAGGTGCGCCACGATTGTCGTAGTAATAGGCCAGCGCATTGAAGAACAGATCCTGCTTGTCTTCGAACTCAGAGTAGAGTCCGGACTTATTGACTCCTGTAGCTTGCTCCAGGTGCTGTAGGGAGGTGCCTGCAAAGCCGTGTTTCCAGAACACTGGCAGAGCTTTTTCCAACACGGTTTCTCGACTGAATTTTCTAGGTCTGCCCATGGAATCTCTCGTCAGGCTGTTTGCAGCAATAAATTTAATGAACCGATTGGTTTGATATGCTACTACGTCCGTTGCCTGCCGATCCAGCGTCCGCTGACAAAGAGGTGCGGCGGCTGATTTTCCTCCTCAGCCGGAAACTGTTAATCGAACGCGTGGTTTCGAGCGCGATCTCGTTAGGTCAAAATCGCGCGCTGACCGCGTGAAGAACTTCTAGAAGAGATACACCTCCATGATCCGACTCGACGACCTCGACATATTCGTTAGGGCAGCCTCGCAGGAAAGCTTCTCTGCCGTAGCTCGTAAACTCGATGTGCTTCCGGCTCAGGTCAGTGCTGCAATCAAGCGTCTGGAACGCGAGCTCGATATCAGGCTCTTTGCCCGATCCACCAGAAGTCTGCGATTAACGGCCGAGGGCGAGTTTTATCTGCCGTATGCTCGGGAAGCGCTCCACGCCCTTTACGCGGGACAGGAAGGCGTCCGTAACGACGAACAACAGCTTCAAGGAACGATCCAGATCGCCTGTCCATCGGATCTGGGTCGCAACCTGCTGTTGCCCTGGCTGCTGGATTATCGCCAAAGCCACCCTGGCTTGAATCTGCGTCTTTCCGTATCCGACAAGGTCGCCGATGTCTACCGAGAGCCAGTCGATGTTGCAATACGCTATGGCACCTTGCAGGACGCCAACTTCGTTTGCCTCCCGTTGGTTCCAGACAATCGCCGCGTTCTCGCGGCAGCTCCTTCATACATTGCAAAAAATGGGCAGCCCAAAACCCCTGCAGAGTTGGCACAGCACGCCTGCCTTCAGTTCGAGCTCAGCGGCAAGGTCTACGATCGGTGGCGATTCCCGCTAGCGCAGGGAGATTTCTGGGTCGACGTTAACGGGCCAGTAGTGAGTGATGATGCCGACATCATCCGACGCTGCGCGATTGCTGGACAGGGCATCATCTATAAGTCATGGCTCGACATCAGTGCCGATGTCAAAAGCGGAGCATTGGTCCTGCTATCTACCGATTACGAGGGTGAAGGTTTTCCACTGAATTTCATTTGCCCTCACCGTAAACAGTTTTCTCTGGCCATCCGACAACTCTATCGCCGGGTAAGGGAGCACTGCATGACACTGGCTCATGAAATGCCGCGATTCATACACGAAAAACCGCCGACTCCCCCACGCTCGGGTACCAAAAGCGGCGTCGCGATAATGCCGCTGTGAGACCCCTCAACATATGAACAAGGGCTTATGACACCAGGCCCGCGCGCAATGCCATACCCGAGGGCTAGCGCTTCTCGGCGAGTGTCATGCCATTGGGAGGAAGCGGCAGGGCAGTTTTGTACCTGACCTGCTTCAATGCGAAGCTTGAGCGTATGTTGGCAACGCCGGGGATCTTGCTGAGGTGTTCCAAAATGAAGCGCTCCAGATCTTGTATTGACGACACCAAGACCCGGATCAAATAGTCAGCATCTCCCGACATCAGATAGCACTCCATAACCTCGGGACGCTCCGCGATGGCGGCCTCGAATCTCCCTAGCACTTCTATCACTTGCTTCTCCAGGCTGACATGGATGAAGACGTTCAAGTGCAGGCCCAAAGGCTCAGGATCCAGAAGAGTCACCTGCTGGCGAATCAATCCTTTTTCCTGCATCGCCTTGACCCTGTTGAAGCAGGGTGTGGGTGACAGATTGACCGAGCGAGCCAATTCCGCGTTCGTGATGCGCGCATCATCCTGCAAACGGTTGAGGATGTTGATGTCGATCCTATCCAGTCGATTCATGAGTCAAATTCTCTTCATAAAGCGGTTTTTGAAGAATGTTTATATCGTTAGCGAGACGATTGCAACGAACTTCAGAGAAATTATCTGACGGTCGTAATTTAAAATGTCTCCATTCTTTACTTTGGGGATATGGCCATGGCAAATGCGAGCGATCACTGTACCGGCGATGGAATAATCGAGCGGCCCAAAGCCTCTGGCCTGAGCCTGCTGTCCAACCGCTCCAAGGGATTGGTGCTGTTATTCATCGCAATCCTGATCTGGGGCGCGAATTGGCCAGTAATGAAGACCGGTCTTTCGCACATCACACCGATCTGGTTTTCCGCAACGCGCTTTGTTACCGGCGCAGCGTGTCTTTTGGTTTTGCAATTGTTCACGGGAACCCTGGCCCTTCCGAAGCGACGGGACATACCGTTGTTGTTGAGCGTTGGCTTACTGCAAATGCTTGGCTTCACCGTACTGGGCTCAATCGCCATGGCTGACATTCCAGCAGGTCGCTCCGCCGTCCTGGCGTATACCACACCACTGTGGGTGACTCCGGCTGCGGTTCTGTTCTTTAAGGAAAAATTGAGCCGCTCACAATTTGTGGGCACGGTACTCGGCATTCTCGGCGTTGCTACCCTGTTCAATCCCATGGCACTCGACTGGGGCAATCAGGCAATCATCAAAGCGAATCTGTTGTTGCTCGCGGCCTCATTGTGCTGGGCGATCTGCATCCTTCACCTGCGCTATTACAAAGGCACATCAAGTGCCTACCAACTGGCGCCATGGCAGATGTGTATCGCGTCGATTCCTCTGATCGTGCTTGCGCAAGTTACGGAAGGCCCCTTCACAGGAGACGGTTCTCGCTCGTTCTGGGAAGTCATTCTGTTCGTCGGCCCGCTTGCAACTGCATTCTGCTTCTGCGCCGTGAATGCGGCTAGCACATGGCTCTCTACGACCAGCATGTCTTCGGCCATGCTCGGTGTACCCATCGTCGGCCTGCTGGTATCCGTGGTGACACTTGGCGAGCACTTGACGACGTCGCTCACCCTTGGAGTTCTTGCGATTGCCGGCGGCATCATGTTCGTCAGCATGGGATCGAGAAAAAAAGCGGCCCCCGCGACTCCGTCCAACTGAACGCAGGTGATCAACATCGCGGGAGCCGGGAATGTATCGAGGGAGACCTTCAGGATCCGCTTCGAGGTAGGACACCTGCGTGGGACTCACGAGTACCACGCAGGCTTGGCCTACAGAGCAAGCCGGAAAACCGAGCCTGGTTTCAGGCTCCGCCAGCGTCCATGATCAGAACGGCGCGCAAGCGGACAGTCGCGTTCATCAGGCGGTCGTAGGCTTCACGCGCCTGGTCAAGGCGGAAGTCTCAACCTGAGGGCGAATGTCCTGAAGGTGTAGTCATGAATCACCTGTCTTATGCGGTGGTTTCGGATGCGCTGACGAATGCAGCGATATGGCGGGCCGCTCCCTGTGGGAACTGCAGATGCGGTCCGTGCCCCGAGTCCGGGAATGTAACGATCTGCAGCGTCGGCAGTTGGTCGTTGAGGGCGTACCAGTTCTCCACCGGGAACACGATGTCATGGTCGGCCCCCAGGTGAAGAACAGGTGTCTTGGTCTGCTTCAACACCTGCAGTACCGCCTCCACCGGGAAGACCGGATTTTTTGGTCCGTCGCCCAACTGAGCGCCCGCCCATGCGTAAGGCACTTCAGGACTCTGATCGTCCCGCTGCACGCTTAGGCGTTGCCACGAACGTTCAGCGGCAGCCCTGGCTGCCGCAGACGAAGGCTCGAAAAACAGGCTGACGAAATCTTCAAAATCGTTGTCCCGCTTGGCCAACTCATAGAACAGCGCCTCACCGGGCTTTACCAGATGGCCAGGAGGCGTGGTGCCGATTAGCACAAGGTGACTGAGCAACTGTGGCGCCTGTGCCAACACAACCTGCGCGGCGATGCCGCCGACAGACCACCCCCCAAGGATCACTTGTCCTAGCTTGAGGACACTGATCAGCTCGATGACATCCTTGGCCAGCGACGCCGGGTTGTAGGTCCGCTCCCCAGTGGACTGGCCGAGACCGCTGTAATCGAAGACCGTTACCTGAAATCCTTGGCCAGCAAGGCTGTCGAGGAACAGCGGATCCCAGGAGTCCATAGTGCCGCGAAATCTTACGCACAGGACCAATGGCTTGCCGCTACCAAAGGTACGATAAGCCAGGCGACGATCACCCAGTTGAACGAATTGGGTCGTGGCATGAGTGCTCAACGAATGTTCAGTCATGTTCGAGCTTCCTTCTTGTTTATGGATTCAAGGAACCAGCCATCTTTCACGGAGCGCAACATTCCCTCTAACGCCGAAACATGCAGGGCGCAGGATCGATGCGAGAAAATTCAGGTGTGCTTTTGCGACTCACTGCATTTGTCGATGGGATGCTTAGCCCCGTTTGGCCAGGGCGTAGTGTGAGCTCCCCAAAAACTCCACCGCACTGCCGATGACGTGGGCGTCGGAGAGAATTCGCCGATGACCAAGTCCAGCCGTCTCTACCAGCGTCGACCGGGTCCAGATGACATGCAGTGCTTTCGATTGCGCCATCGGCACGACATGGTCATCGATGTCGTGAATCAGCAGGCCTGGATGTTTGAGCCCGATTGAAAGGGCCGGGAGATCAAGCGAGTGCAGACTGACACCCATGAAGTCTTCTGCCCAAGCGCAAAATTCCTCTGTCTCGCGATCATTCAGTCCATGGGACCGGGCGATGTCCAAGACGACAGCAGAGAGGGATGTCGGCCCGCAGATATGAACGCTGCGACGGACTGTCAAGCCGTTGGCCAGCGCCCACAGAGCGGCTGTGGACCCTGCTGAATGAGCGATGAGTGCATGGATGCCACCCAAATGCTCGGCCAGCTTCAGCACCACTCTCCCGGTATGAATGACGCTGGAGAATGGGCCACTGGAGTGGCCGTGCCCTGGGGCATCGAATAGTACGACCGAGTATCCCGCTGCCAGCAAGGGTTTCACATACCCCGCCAAGTGCGATCCACGGCTACACCAGCCGTGCATCAATAGAACGGTAGGGCCGCTACCGAACATCCAGAAGGCAATGCGCTGTTCTTCGACTTCCAGCCACGCTTGCCAACCCTTACTTAGAACATTCAGTTCCCTTAGAGAGGCAGATACCCGCTCAGGCACCGCAAACGCTCGGCAGACCTCTTCCATCTCGGGATTGGGCACTTGCAATTCGAGGATTTGGCTCACGATTCAGCTCCTTTGAACGATGAAAGCGCGGGGTCACAGGTCAGTGAGGCTTTGGAAAATCGACCACTGTGTCGTTGATGCGGTTGAAGACGTTGGTGAAGGTGATCACCGAAATCGCCAGTCCGATGTGAACGATTTGCTCACCGTCATAGCCCTCAGCTTGCAAAGCCTGCACTTCGTTTTCCGGCAGCGTGCCAGGCTTGAGTGCCAGCACGCGTACGAAGCGCACCAGCGCATCACGCTTGGCGTCACCCGTAGCACTGCCTTGGCGCAATTGAACAATCGCCTCCGGTGACAAACCGACCATCTTGCCGACCATGCTGTGGGCGGCAACGCAGTAGTCACACCCAGCCAGCTCACTGATAACCAGCTTTACCGTTTCCTGATCGGGCTTGCTCAGTGGGCCACCTGCCAACACCTTATCGGCTGCCAACATGGCTTTAAGGGCGCCGGGCGAAAGCGTGCCTAAAGTGGCGTAAGCATTTGGGACCTTGCCCACCGATTGCTTGATAGCTGCGAAAACTTCAGCGGTTGCTCCGCTGGCTTGGTCGGCCGAGATTGCTGTGAAACGAGCCATGAAGGAATCTCCTGTTTGGGTGTTGAACATGGAGAACTTTATTGAATTAGGCGCTTTGAAACACTCGTACCTCCGGAAGGGGAACCCTACGCTTTTGTATAGGTGCCTTTTGCGGGAGCCAAACGTAATGATGGTGTCGCCGAGTTGACCGGCTGAAAGGAGACTGGGCTGAAGGTCCGGCGAAGAAACACCGAGAACGCTAATCGCTGCTTGAGCTTGGTTAATTCCGCTACAGAGCAAGCACGAAGCAATTGCACCGACGCTTCAAAGCCACCGGCTCATCGGTCATGCGTCAGTGGGAGGTCGTGACTGAATGCCCTATCAAGCATTTTCAGAAAAACGATGAAAGTGTTAGCGAATTCCACCGGTTTTTCTCCGTCGATGCGAAGAACATCCTATGGCCACTACCTACATTTGCCCTCTACTGCTACGGAGTGCCACACCATGAAAGCCATCGCCTACACCCAGCAAGCGCTGCCTATCGAAGATCCCCGCTCTCTGATGGACATGGATCTGCCAAAACCAACCCCAGGACCGCGTGACTTGCTGGTCGAGGTGCAAGCCATCTCGGTCAATCCAGTAGATACCAAGGTTCGTGCACGTTCTGCTGCGATCGAGCCCAAAGTGCTGGGCTGGGACGCCGTCGGTATCGTTCGTGAAACCGGCAGCGAAGTCAGTCTGTTCCAAGCAGGTGATGCAGTGTTCTACGCCGGCTCCCTGGCGCGTCCAGGCAGTTACAGCGAGTTTCATGTGGTCGACGAGCGCATTGTCGGTCGTAAGCCCAAGTCTCTGGACAATGCTCATGCCGCCGCATTACCGCTGACCTCTATCACCGCCTGGGAACTGCTGTTCGATCGTCTCGGTGTGGCGCAAGGTGGTGGTGAAGGAGAGAGCCTGCTCATCATCGGCGCAGGCGGCGGTGTGGGCTCAATCCTGGTGCAACTGGCTCGGCAACTGACCAAGCTTACGGTCATCGGCACCGCATCCCGCGATCAGACCCGTGATTGGGTCAAAGGCTTGGGCGCGCACCACGTCATCGACCACAGCCAACCTCTGGTTGAGCAACTGGAGAAGATCGGCGTTGGCCAAGTAAGCCACGTCGCTAGCCTGACTCACACAGGTACCTACCTGCCTCAGATCGTAGAGGCACTGCGTCCACAAGGCCAGCTGGCAGTCATCGACGATCCGGATGGCCTGGATGTCATGCCGCTGAAGCGCAAATCGCTGTCGCTGCACTGGGAGCTGATGTTCACTCGCTCGCTCTACGAAACACCGGACATGATTGAGCAGCATCATCTGCTTAACCGCGTTGCCGACCTGATCGATCAAGGCGTTCTGAAAACCACGCTGGGCGAGCATTTCGGCACCATCAATGCGGAAAACCTGCGCCGCGCCCATGCCCTGATCGAAAGCGGCAAGGCCACCGGCAAGATCGTTCTCGAAGGCTTCTGACTTTTCCACATCATTCAACTGGCCTGCTCCGGCAGGCTAGGGAGCATTTTCATGTCCTTGAAAAACCACTTTTTCGGAACCACACTCGCCATCGCCGTAGCGGCCGCGAGCCAGAACAGCTTCGCGGCTGATACTCAGCCGCTACCTGCCAATGCTCCAGCAGAGAAAACGGTTGGCCAACTGGAACAGGTGTTTACGTTCCGTGATGCGATGCCAACTGGCGTCACGGTCACCGAAAACGGTCGCATCTTTGTGAATTACCCGAAATGGGGTGACGACGTGCCGTTCACAGTCGGTGAAATCCGCGACGGCAAGGTTGTCGCTTATCCCGATGCGGCATTCAACAAAGAGGACGCAAAGAATCCAGCCAAAGGGCTGATCAGCGTTCAAAGTGTGGTTGCCGACGGCAAGGGTCGCGTCTGGCTGCTGGATACCGCAGCGCCTGGCTTCGCAGCGCCCAAACGGGGCGGTGCGAAGCTGGTCGCGGTCGACCTGGCGAGCAACAAGATCGTCAAGACGCTGGTATTTCCGTCCAACGTGATTCTGCCGACCACCTACGTCAACGATATGCGCTTCGACTTCCGCATCGGCAAGGAAGGGACGGTGTATGTCACTGACTCATCAGTGTCGGGCCCCGGCGCAATCATCGTGATGGACATTGCCAGCGGCAAGGCCGTCCGGAGACTGCACGGCGCCAAATCAACGTCCCCGGATCCTGACTTCATCCCTGTGGTGGAGGGTCAGCAGGCCTTGATCACTAAGGGTCCAGACGGCAAGGCGAAAACACTCACTGTTGCATCCGACGGCATTGCCCTGTCAGCCGACGGCGAGACACTGTATTTCTGCCCGCTCTCCAGTCGTCATCTGTATTCGGTTCCGACCGACCTGCTTCGTGACCCGAATGTCAGCGAAGCTCAGTTGGCTGCTGCCGTGAAGGACCTGGGTGAAAAAGGTGCCTCTGATGGCCTTGAGGCTGACGCGAATGGCGCTGTGTACGCCGGTGATTATGAACACAACGGCATCCGCAAGCGTCTGGCTGACGGAAGCTGGCAGACGATCGTCCACGATCCGCGTGTGCTGTGGCCGGACACGCTGTCTATCGGGCCGGATGGGTATCTGTACTTCACTGCCAACCAGCTTCAGCGTCAGGCTGGATTCCACGACGGTAAGGACCTTCGCGACAAGCCCTACAGTCTACTGCGGGTGAAGATTGACGCTGCGCCTGCGCCAACACATTGATCCGGAGGCGACCATGAAACCCTCGATTCGCCTGGGTCATATTGACCTTAGCTTTCACGCCGCCAGCGCGGCGGTGGTGCAGCGGATTCTGGAACGTCACGGGTACACCGTGACATCCAGCGCCTCGCCTCACGAACAGATGTTCCAGCGCTACGGCGCCGGCGAAGTAGACATGCTGGTTTCTGCCTGGTTGCCAGCCAGCCACGGCGGCTACTTGGCTCCATTTGCCGACGTGACTCGTAAGCTGGGGGTGCTGTATCAGCCCTATTGCGTATGGGGTGTTCCTGATTACGTGCCGATTGACCAGGTTGCCAGCGTTAGCGACCTGCTGCGTCCAGACGTCGTCACGCAAATGAGCTCACTGATTCAGGGCATCAATCCTGGTGCCGGCATCAGTCGCTTCTCTCGGGCCATCATCGAGCAGTACGGCTTGGACATCGCCGGGTATCGTTTTGAAAATGGCACACAGGAAGAATGCTTCACGCGTTTCGAGAAAGCGGTTGAACGCGGCGAGTGGATTGTCGTGCCTTTGTGGCATCCGCAGTTTCTGCACCACACATACGATATTCGTGCTTTAACGGAGCCCGAAGGCCTACTAGGTGGTCAGGACGATGCCACGCTCATCGTGAAAGACGACGTCGCGCAACAGATGCCCTCTGCGCTATTGGACCAGCTGACTCGGCTTACGCTGGGAAACACCGTGATCAGCGAGCTGGATCATCTGATCTGTCGGGAGGGCCTGTCTCCACTGGAAGCCGCGGATCGCTGGTTGCTTCGGGGTTTCAAATAGCCTGGAGAATTCTGTTTATAAAGCGGCTACCCGGTAGCCGCTACCCCTAGCTCGCTCCCACTCGTTAATTTTCTTCCTTCCCTCACCTGCCTCCCTGTCCTAGCCGGTAGCAAGCTGGCGAACGAGCATCGGCAGTCTATCCCTCACTTTCACTGCAGAAGTGCAGGTCCTACACGCCTTTGCATATTTTCTGTGCCTCGTCTTTAGATGATCATGGATCCGATCTAAATGGATTCTGGCTGTGCAATAGCTCAGAATTTCTAGCAATCGAGCAACTCAAGTCGCTTGAACTAGCCCACCTAGTTGAACTAGCTGGGCCATCGAGCTTAGATGCATGGAGATTCTAAGGATCATAGGGGAACACGATGACAAGACCGATTACCCGAGCCGAAGCTGAGGTATTCGAGCTTTTTCATGAGTCGGTTTTTGTAAGGGACATGCAAGGTCAGATACATTTCTGGAACTCCGCATCGGAGACACTATATGAGTGGTCTTCTCAGCTCGCTGTCGGGAGCAATGCTCGTGCATTACTGCAATGCGAAGGCACTGGCCGACCGGAAGCGGCAGATGCAAAGCTGTTATCTGATGGTCACTGGCGTGGAGAGCTTTGTCGCACTACGGCCTCGGGGGAGCGTAGGGATGTGAATGTCCGCTGGTCCCTGCGGCGAGATGCGTCAGGCGTACCTGTCGGGATAATCGAAACATCCCATGATATTTCCGTTGCAAAAGAAATTGAACGTCGACTGGTCGATAGTGAATACCGATATCGCAACCTTTTCCAGGCGATGGCGGCGTCATTCTGGGAACTGGATTTTACCAAGGTCGGCGCCAAGCTGAGGGTATTGCTCGAGTCAGGCGTCGAGGATCTGGAGACTTACTTTCAAGACCATCCTGAGATTGTGCGCGAATACCTGCGTGACACTCAGGTGATTGATCTGAACGACCACAGTGTAAGGCTTTTCGGTCGAGGCAATCGCGAGGAGATGCTCGGATCCGTAGACCCGTACTGGCCTGATGCGAGCATTCAGGTCTATGCACGGTGCATAGTCAAATCGCTAGCACGGCACCCAAACAATATTGAAGTTACCCGCCTCCAGACATTGGATGGCCGAGAATTGGAGTGCTTATTCACGGCGTGCTTTTCCAAGGAGAACATGGCTCGCGGGATCATTTTGATCGGCATCATTGATCTCTCCGAACAGGTGGCGGCGCGTCAGGCGTTGGAGGTCATGCAAACCGAGCTTGCCCATGCCGCCCGTATCACTATTTTAGGGGAGCTTACGGCTTCTATTACACACGAAATCAATCAGCCGCTCGGGGCAATTTCCGCTTATGCGGAAGCAGGCCTGCGTTGGTTGACGCGCCCGGAGCCCGATCTCAAGGAGGTGGAGCTCGCACTGCGATCGATCGTAAGTGAAGCGAAACGCACCGACGATGTTATTGCCCGTGTGCGAAGTATGGCAGTGAGAAGGGCCCCGGCCGAATGCATTATTCCGATCAACGAAGTCATCAGAGAATCCCTTCAGTTCACGCGTCATGAGCTCCAGAAACATCGAGTGAAGGTGGAACTTGAGCTAGCCTCTTCGCTTCCCGACATAAGCGCAGACCGGGTTCTGATCCAGCAGGTCATCGTGAACCTGGTGATGAATGCAGTGCAGGCTATGGCGCTCAAGGAAAATGCGGGACGTGAATTGTTAATCCAGAGCACAGATCTGCTGGATGGGAAGATAGCAGTCAACATTGTGGACAGCGGACCAGGGATATCTGAGGACCATTTGGAGAGGCTTTTTGAAAGCTTCTTCACCACCAAAGCGACAGGAATGGGGATGGGGCTACCTATCTGTCGTTCAATCATCGAAGCCGCTGGGGGAGAGATCAATCTGGCTAATCGGTGCGATGGTCAACAAGGGGCCAATATCATGCTGACCTTGCCCGAAGCGACTGCTGGTCGCTTGATGAGCGAGGCCTAAGACCATCTGGTAGGTGAGCCGGTGTCACTATTGCGGTGTTAGCAACTGGGATATCCGCACCAGATCCGCTAGTGTGGTGACCCCCATTTTCCGCATGGTGCTCGCCCGATGGACCTTGACGGTTATCTCGCTGATGTTGAGATTGCTTGCAATTTGCTTGTTCAGCAAGCCATCAACCACACCCGCCATTACCTGCCGCTCTCTGTTGGTCAGGCGATTGAAATGCTCGTGTAGGCTCTGCATCTGCTCACGCTTCTCCAAGCTCTCTCGGTAGAGTGATACCGCTTTGGCAACCGAATCAAGAAAGTCCTGATGATTGAAAGGCTTGGAGAAGAAGTCAACGGCACCCGCTTTCATGGCCTTCACAGACATTGGTACGTCACCATGCCCTGTCATGAAGATAATAGGCAGACTCATCCCCAACGCCGTCAGCTGCGTTTGTACCTCCAATCCGCTGTAGCCCTGCAACCTGACGTCCAGAATCATGCAGTGAGCAGCACTTGCCTTTGGATATGCCAGCATATCCAAAGGGTTCGAGAACTCTTGGACTTTGTGGCCGACCGATCTGAGAAGGCTGCTGACGGCGCCCCGAAATATGTGATCGTCGTCGACCACCAAAATCGTGGATGCCTCGCTAGACGGATGAAGTCGGGAAGAAGCGTGGTTCATTCTCTATTCCCTTTGAGAGAAGCCATAAAAACATGCCAGGCACGTGGCCTGGCATGCGGGAACGAACTACTTACAGAATCAACCTACCGGGATCGGGTTGTCGACCAGCGACTGGTTGAAGCCGTGAATGACCGCGTGCTCGTTCGAACCTGGGTTGTCACGGAATGGGCGGATAGCCTCCACGATCACTTCTGGAATATCAGTCGCCAGGCCCGCCATGGTTTCTTTGATGAAAGCATCTAAGGGCATAGCACGTGGGTCATCGCCCTTGTGGATCAAGTCGGTGTTAACCCAAGGTGGCGCAATTTCTTGCACGGTTACAGAGGTGTCACGCAGCGCAAAACGCTGAGACAGCGAATACGAATGCAGTGCCGCTTTCGTGGCCGAGTAGACGGCATTGCCTGCCAACGGTACGAATGCCAGAACGGAAGTGTTGTTGATGATGACCGAGCGAGGCTGGGATTTCAGATGTTCGATCAGAGCCGAGGTCAGTCGGATCGGGCCGAACAAATTCGTGGTGATGGTGCCCAGCATTGTTTCTTCGTCGATCTTCGCGGCCGGCTCGTCAAACGGCATGATGCCTGCATTATTGATCAGCACGTTCAGTGTCGGGTAGCGTGAGATCAATTGCTGTGCGACATCGTTGATGCTGGACGGATCGTTAATATCGAGTTCAATCGCGTCCATTCCCGGATTGGCTGCAGTCACCTCATCCAGCATTGCTTTGCGACGGCCGGCAATAATGACTTTGTTACCCAACTTATGAAAAGCTTCGGCCAGGCCACGACCGATCCCCGAGCCGCCACCCGTGATGAAAATGGTGTTATCCGTAATCTGCATGATCATTAGTCTCAAATTTTATGAAGAAAACGCAACAAAGGAATGGTTAGTTGCGCACTTTTGGTAGCCAGACATCACTTCGTTAAACCGCAGATGCATATCGCTAGAATCTGGACTGTTCACCCCAGAGGGTCAACTTATACCATCGTTTAGGTTTGGTATTCGCGAAACCTTGTGCCCTAGTAAATCCGGTGGCTGAATCGTTTATTCAACAAACTTCCGAGATGATCTTAATCCTGTTCTCGAGGACAGATAACCTCACGGGGCGCATAAACACCTTCGTCGCAGCGGTGAAAATCTCTGTATTGACAATGCGGTATCCAATGAATGAAATTGTAAACATTCAACTATCTCACTCCATAGGCCATTTCATGAGCAATGACACCCGCACACCCGCACCGCTTTATCTTGTCGCCACTTTAAAGGCAGCAAAGGGGAATGAAGAAAAATTGCGCAATGCTTTGCAAGCATTGGTGCCGCAATCAAGAGCAGAAGTCGGCTGCCTCAAATATGATCTGCATGTGGATACAACCCAATCTGCACTTTTTATTGTGTATGAGATTTGGCGAGACCAAGAGGCCATTGACCATCACGCATCTTCAAATCATTTTCAAACGTTCCTGAAAACTGCTGAGCCTCTTTTGGCTGCCCCACTGGATGTTAAAGTTTTGAACCTGGTCGATGCTTAATGACCACTCAATCCACAGCGTCCGAGAAGGATGCTGTGGATCGTTGAGACTCGAGATCCGCCAAGCGTTCGGAGAGCTGCTGATGCATCGCAGCGAACGCATCGCTACCCAGGACCAGGCGCTTGGGCGCAGGCGTTTGGCTCACGCTGTCGATCATGTGTGCAACCATTTTGCCCGTGTCACCTGGCGGTATGGCGGTACCAGCCTGGATCATCTTGCGAGCCATGCTTGCCGGAGATACGTCATAAGAAGGCAACCTGTCTCCAATTTTCGAGCTTGTATAGCGGAAGTTAGTGCGAGCCCCTCCAGGCTCGACCAGCGTGCAGCCGATGTTGAACACCGCTACCTCTCGACTCAGCGCATCGATGAAGCCTTCGACGCCCCATTTCGAGGCGTGATATAGCGCAGCGCCTGGAAAGGCAGCTTGCCCCCCCATGGTGGAGAGTTGAAGGATTCGTCCACCACCAGCCTGCCTAAAGTGAGGTAGAACTGACCGCACGAACTGAATAGAGCCGACGAGGTTGGTGTTGATCTGATGCATGACTTGCTCATCACTCGCTTCTTCAGCGGCTCCGAATAACCCATAACCTGCATTGCTAACCGCCACATCAATCTTGCCCATGTGCGCAAACGCACGATCTACGACACCCCGGATAGAAGCGATCTCATCGATCTGGAGCTGTTCTACCCAGAGCTGGCCAGGGTAGCGGTCCAGAAGGTCCTGGACGTTGGACATCGTGCGCACTGTACCCGCGACGCGATCGCCGCAGGCCAGTAGCTGCTCAGTCATGCGTCGGCCAAAGCCGCTGCTGATACCGGTAATAAGCCATGTGCGGTGCATTTCAGATCCTTACTGATATGGGGATATCTGTATGCTACGGCGTACTTCATGGATGATGAGTACGCTAAAATCTGTATTGCATGAGCGAAAGTCCAAATATGAATTCCGACCCTTTCTCCGATCTGATCCAGTTAGTGACCGCCCGCACAGTCGCCTCGGGGGGGTTGGTTGCCGGAGGCACCTGGGCGCTTGAAATTCCCCCGCCCAATGGCATCAAGTTCTGGGGGGTGGCCCGAGGTGGGTGCTGGGTCAAACTCGAAGGTGTAATGAATCCTTTGCGACTTGAGGGCGGGGACGTTCTGCTCCTAACAGCTCCTCGTTCGCTAGTGATGGCCAGCGACCTCAGCGCCCCCCGGACAGATCTCGATGAGCTGCTCAGCAAACGCAATGGTGCCATCTCGCACTTGGGCGACGGTGATGACTTTTTCATGATCGGTGGCAACGTTGCACTTGCGCACGCGGGTGCGGATCTGATTTTGGATGCGCTGCCGCCTTACCTTCATCTAGATGCGAAATCGCCTGTAGTCCCCACGCTGCAGTGGCTTCTGGACCAATTAGTCCGGGAACGGCAGGAGGATCGTCCCGGAGCGATTGCCGTTGCATCTCAACTTGCTCAACTGATGTTTATTCAAATTTTGCGCACGCATCTCGAAACAACCCCAAGCGTTGCAGGAGGAGTACTGAGAGCTGCATGCGATAGGCGCCTGGTGCCTGCATTGCGTTTGATTCACAGTGACGCAGCACGGGCTTGGCAACTCAGCGAGCTTGCGGCCTCCAGCGCAATGTCACGAGCAGCATTCTGCGCCTATTTTAAGCAGGTCGCCGGGATTGCTCCCATCACCTACCTCACTATGTGGCGAATGCGCCTGGCGAAGCGAGCGCTGGTGGAGGAGCGTGTGAAGGTCTCTGAAATGGCGCCTCGGTTCGGGTATGCATCTGAAAGCGCGTTCAGTAATGCTTTCAAGCGCGTGACAGGCTTGTCACCAAAGCATTATCGGGAGAGAGCAATGACCTGACCAAAAGGTCCCCAATTCATCTTTTATACTGTTGCGCAACCGAACACATCACGATGCAGATACCGCAGGCGTGCTCCCCGGCGCCCAGAAAACTTCCGAGCGCCGGGTTGCGATTACACACAGGCGCGCTGAGGGCGATCCCCCGCAAACCGATCGTCAGACGCTATGCATTTCAGCGGCGATACGAGGAAGACGTTCTTCTAGGAGCTGACGTGCGGAATCGGCAATCATGACCACGCCCCCTGCAAGCATCAAAACGTCCTTGAGAACTAGCCTTCCCCCACCTGACAAGTAAGGGAACCCGAACTCCGCATCTCCTAGATTTTGCACCCATGCCTCTGGGGTGGTGATGAGAAATGACAGCGTCACGAGCGGTGTTAGAAACGCAAGCAGTGATCCCACCATGCCGAAACCGGGTGAGAATAGATACGAAAGCACCAGGAGGCCGATCAGAATCTCCACAGTGCCTAAGCCTTGGGAAAAGCTATATGTGTGGTTCGCGGTCTGCCATTCGCGTTTGACCGGATCAAGTTGCCCTTCATGGGTCAGGTGTTCTTTGTATTGCTCGGGGTGAGCATAGAACAGGGACATCACCGGGTTGTTCGCAACGAACGGGGTAATGCTATCTGCTTCGTAGGGGACAAACTTTAGAGCGCCAATCCAAAGGAAGATTATGGCTACGCCGAGACGAATCAAGTGAATGCCGATTTTGTCCAGGTGGCTGGAGCGCACCAATAAGCTTTGGATGATATGTCGTGAGCTATTCATGGATCAGTAATCCCGTCAGTTGAGTTATCCAAATACTACGATCGTGAAACACAGTCGGCATGTTCAATCGTCTCGTTTTTTTGTCCGATGCTCTCAGAGGCTGGCTGGGCGCAAAACTCAGGCACTGCATTGACACATGTGAGCGTCCAGGAGCCGCTGTATCGAAGCTATCCCGGTTCAGGTAATAGCTCATGTCCTATCGTTGACGTTACAGCGCAGACGTATGTCAATGTAATTATCCCGCGGCACATGTCGGTTACACTAATGTATAAGGTAAACGGGCCCATTTTCATTAATGCGAAGAAACTCTTCCTCCGCTGCGTGGCTTTCTGAAGCGGCGTCTGGCGAGCAAAATTCGATCATCCATTGATCGAATTCTGCCAGAGGATTAGCCATGCATGCCCCCCGCCGCAAAATCAGCCGAATCAGGCATCTCGGGAACGCCATTGGCGCAGCTCTTCTCATCACATGGGAGATGCAGAGCCGCTTCCACATCGGAGCTCGTACCACAAACGAAGGTCGGGCAAAGCCCACGACGGAGCGGTGTGATGCTGAATGCCCTAGCCGAATTTAAATCGGCTTGACATCAGTGCTGCCAAACGTGACACCTCATCTGTGGTGGAACATGATGAATTTCATTTTTAAAAATCTGCGATGGAAGGGATTGGCCAATTGGATGCTCAACATCGCTCAGGTTTTGCTCATCTATATGATCTGGCTAGTTGCCGGAAAGGCTGCATCCTTCTTTCACCTCCCTATCTCGGGGGGCGTATCTGGTTTGCTTATCCTTGTAGTATTGCTGCTGACCAGAATTGTCCGGCCTGCTTTTATAGAGAAAGGAGCAGAGCTGCTGCTTGCAAACATGATGCTGTACTTTGTCCCTCTCGTTGTGTCCGTTATCCAGTACACGGCTCTATTTGAGAGTGCTGGCTTCAAACTCATGATTGCCATCGGTGTCGGATTTACAGTCGTCATGCTGGTTACTGCCATGACGGTAGAATGGTTTTTCCAGTGGACCCGCAAGCGCCTTCTTCAATCGCATATTGCGGTACGCAAACAGCGGATGACAGCGCCTCGCTTCGACGAACCTACCTGAGACACGTATCATGTCAGCGCCTCTCGTCGCCTTCTTTTTTCTAGTAACGACTATAACTTCGTTCTACTTGGCGCAATCGGTATACAGACGTCATAGGAAAATCTGGTTGGTGCCAGCTGTGTCTTCTTCGTTGATTATAATTGCGCTGGTAGAAGCAACGGCCACCTCTTACGATCTTTACTTCCAGGACACTCAGTGGCTGGTCTGGTTGCTGGGCCCAGCGACGGTCGCATTTGCTTTGCCGATTTACCAACAGCGAAAGCTGATTATCAGGTACTGGCTTGCCCTGGTCATGGGTAGCCTGGTTGGAATCGTGGCGTCTGTGTGCGTAACGCTGATTCTGGCGAAAATGTTAAGCCTCGATTCGCTAATCGCACATAGCTTGCTTGCACGCTCCATCTCCACCCCCTTTGCGCTTGAGGCCACCACCCATATGGGTGGATCGGCGCAACTGACCAGCCTTTTCGTGGTGATCACAGGTCTGTTAGGCATTATTTTTGGCGAAGTGATTCTTGCGTTTCTGCCACTTCGGTCAAAAGCTGCGAAAGGAGCGCCATTGGGTACCGCCGCCCATGGCTTCGGGGTGAGCGTTGCTAAATCTTTAGGGGCGGAGCAAGGAGCGGTAGCAAGTCTTACGATGATTTTCAGTGGGGTGATAATGGTGTTGCTGGCACCTGCAATTGCGTCCCTGATCGGATGAACCACGCACCTGAGTTATATGATCCGTGCGTGGATCGACAGCGTGTAGCGCAGCTCAGTGGACCCTAGGGCACCAGTGTCGCCTATGGGTCGATAGCGGCCTCAGGACTGGGTATTCGCATCACGAATCGGTCTGAGCACTATCGCCCCGTCAACCAATTCGATGCTCAAGGAATCACCCAAACTGATGCTCATTGCTGCAAGGGCATCTGGTGGGAGATCGATGATGACGTCTTCGCTACCATCACCTGGATCTTCGCACTTCACGATTGTCCGCACGGATTGAGTCATAAGGGGAAAGGTCTGGACTGATGGGAAAGCCGTCATCCTACCCCCGCATGGCACCTACTGACAGCTATCGGCCAGGAGCGGACTCTGCGCATGGCAACGTCCCACCCAGTGTCGTGCCCAGAGCCTTTGGCGATGCCGCTCACATGCCCACGTCAAGGTCGTCCGTCAGCGCCCTTAGCTTCAGTGATATGGCAATGATCTCTTCTTTCGTCATGCCACAATACGTCGGGGAGCGAATCAGACGGGATGTGCTACGCGAGCGCTGCCCCACATGCAATGAAATACCTCGATTCTTGCTTGGTCACCTTCAGAGTTACAAGGTCATCGTGGCGTAGATAGTTCATTCAAATACCCACGTACCGGAACGGTTGTCATGCCGATTTATATCTCGGCGAATCACCACCTGCTAGTAACCTTCCAACCGGTGCCGACAGGTGCTGCCTTCTAACAACGTCCACTTTGGGTCGACTGCCGCCCTTCGTGCACAGGGGACATGCTAGACCTCCACCAACGGAGGTAACGACATGAGCGCAAAAGCCACTTCCTCATATCAGCCTTGGAATAAAGGCAAACTGGTCGGTCAAAAAGCACCGCTCCGCTTGCGGGATATCTGGGGCATCAGGATCAGACTTGAGCTAGCGCAAAACGTGAGGGATCTAGCACTTTTCGATTTGGCAATCGACAGCAAGCTTCGTGCATGCGACCTGACGAAGCTACGCGTGCGTGATGTCGCGCACGGAAATCACGTTGTAGCCAGAGCAATGGTGATGCAGCAAAAAACAAAACGGCCCGTACAGTTCGAGATCACTGCTCAAACGCGACTCGCCGTGGAGGAATGGGTGCAAGAGGCTCGACTCCGAAATGGGGACTTCCTGTTCCCAAGTCGGCTAAGAACTTCCGAACATCTATCCACACGCCAATACTCACGCATAGTAAAAGCTTGGGTAGCCTCCATCGGCCTCGACCCAGTCCCATATGGCACTCATACGATGCGTCGGACGAAGGCTTCATTGATCTATCGGAGGACGAAAAACATCAGAGAAGTACAGATACTTCTCGGTCACACCAAACTGGAAAGCACTGTCAGATACCTTGGCATCGAAGTGGACGAGGCGCTCGAAATGGCCGAGCAGACTGAAGTGTGAGCAGGCAATGGCGACGGGGTAGTCAACCCGTCGTTTCGGCCAAAAGCAGTCACTTGTAAAAGCGACAAATGGTTTTCTAACTGTGACCACTCCACTCACAACCTGTAGGCACCAAGCCTTTCTAATCCATGGGCGAGCCTCGGTTCGGCTGCCCAAGCGATACGAATGCCTTGTCGTATGTCCGCTCAAATTGCAGCGGCGTCACGGTAATATGCCCAGCAAGAAGCTCGGCCGTTTCAGTGCCTAAGGCATCGGCTTGTGTATGCCTATCCAGCTTCAGCCAGTGATACTGAAGACCACGAGGATCATTTTCTGTGCGTACAGATACACCGCTCAAACGTCCAGATCCTTGGCGTGTCAATTTCAATGGAAGCACGGCGGCCAAGGCGCAGCTGGGGAAGTTGATGTTCAGGCAAACATCCTTCGGCCAGTCCATATCCATGAGTTGGGCGATGACTTGCGGCGCATGATTGAGCGCGTTTTCCCAAGGCACAGCACTCCTATCGGCAAAGGACTGGCTCAATGCGATAGATGGAATTCCAAACAGCAAACCCGTCATGGCCGCCCCAACCGTACCCGAGAACACTGTTTCGACTCCCAAGTTCGCGCCTCGATTCACTCCTGACAAAATCAGATCCGGACTGTCGTGGCTGAGCAGGTGCCCGAGCGCCATTGCCACACAGTCTCCCGGCGTTCCGTTGACTGCAAAACGTCTGACACCATGAAAGCTCAGCCGCAATGGCGTGTGAAGACTCAGCGAGTGGGAGGTGCCGCTTTGATCCAGTAAAGGGGCTACGACCCAAACCTCCCGTGCCATTTGAGACGCAATACCCTCCAAGACCTTGAGTCCCGGAGCGTCAATACCGTCATCATTGGTCAGAAGAATCCGCTCGAATCTTGGATGATCATTAGGCATCGTTATCCCCTTCGTAATTGTCTGCGGCCGAGTCTCAGAGTGAACACCATCGCAGGCCGCATTTAGCTATAATTGCATAGCTATTTTATTATAGGTATAGGTTTATGGATATTTCGTTGTTTCGTGGACAGGTAACTCGATTAAGCAAGCGCCTGCGTCAGGAAGCGCAAAACCACCCCGAAACCTGGTCGCAGATGCTGGTCATGAGTGCAATTGACCATATGGACGGGACGGCAACGCCCTCGAAAATTGCAGAAGCGGAAAATATGCGGTCGTCGAATTTGGCCTCTCTGCTGCGCGACCTGGAAGCTCGCGAGCTAATTACGCGTACTCAAGACACAGGTGATCGTCGCCGCACATGGATAGAGTTATCCGAAAAAGGCAGGTTGGTATTGCAGGAAAATCGTGATCGGCGTGATGAATGGCTGGGCAATGCGGTGCAAGCCTGCCTTACGGACAAAGAACGTGAACAATTGGGAGCTGCTGGAGCGCTGATAGAGAAGCTGAGCGCCTATAGAGATTTAGGTGATTAGGACAACATGGGCCACGACAAAAGTCCGCTGTGGGTCGAATGCAGCCTCTAAGTCAATTCCGCGAAGCGGGTTTCGTTGAACGTAGACCGCTTCGCGAAATTGGCCAGGGGTGAAGGCATTCAACTTTTGTCGACCGGCAGGAATCGGCCAAAAGCAGACTCTCGTGAAAATTATCGATCACTTACCACCGTCACTTCATCAGCCCCGTTTTCACTAAAAAACGCCGCTCTCCCGACCCTGAGCTGGAGAGCGGCGCTTCTGAATCTATTGTGCAGCCGAGATTGCTGCAAGCAGCTGTTTGCCAGCTTGGCCAGGCTCAGTCGTTTTGTGGTTCAAGAAGTTGGTTACCACATCGAACACAGCGCCCTGCACAGCTTGGGATGTCGACATGTTGAACGCCATACTCGGGGCCAGCGTTCCTGCTTTGTCCGCTTCAGCAAAATCCTTCGCCGACGCTTGAGCGCAGCGATCAAACTTGCTCATGTCCAGCCCTTTGATGACTGGGATAGACCCTTTGTTCTGGTTGAAAACGTATTGGAAATCTGGCTCCAGGGCCACCTTGGCCAAGTCATTACGGGCCGCGACATTGCCTGGGGTGTTTTTGTTTGCTGCGGGTTTGAACATTGCCAGAGAATCGATGGTGTAACTGTATGAACCTTGGGAGCCAGGAAACGGTACGCACTCGTAATCGGTACCCGCCTGCTTACCTGCTGCCGTCCACTCACTTTTGGCCCAGTCGCCCATGATCTGCATGCCAGCCTTGCCGTTGATGACTTTGGCCGTTTCAAGATTCCAGTCCTGACCGGTGCCATCAGGATCCAGGTAACCCTGAATCTTACGCAGGGCTGTAAACACCTCAAGCATCTTCGGCCCAGTAAGCGTCCCAGCATCAACGTCAACAAACGCTTTCTTGAAGCCATCGGCTCCCATGATGCTCACCACCAGGTTCTCGAAAATAGTGGTGTCTTGCCACGCCTGACCGCCATGGGCAATCGCGATGAATCCCGCTGCTTTTAGCTTATCGCCAGCAGCGTAAAGCTCCTCAAGCGTGGTAGGTGGTTGTGCAATCCCCACTTTTTTGAATACGACGGGGTTGATCCAAAGCCAGTTGATCCGATGAATGTTCACAGGCACGGCAACGTAGTGCCCGTCGTACTTCATGGTATCTGCAACAGCCTTGGGGAGGAGACTGTCCCAGTTGTTCGCCTTGGCAACGTCATCGATGCTGGTCAGCAGATCCAGCTTTCCCCATTCCTGAATGTCCGGCCCTTTGATCTGGGCGGCAGACGGCGGGTTACCTGAGACTGCACGTGTCTTCAACACCGTCATGGCTGCACTGCCCCCACCTCCTGCCACGGCACCGTCCTGCCACGTAAAGCCATCTTTCTCGATGATCTTTCTGAGGACATCCACCGATTTGGCTTCACCGCCTGAAGTCCAATAGTGCACCACTTCAACGGTGCCCTTAGTCTCGGCAGCGTGTAATGAGGGTGGAAATATTGAAGCGAGCGAAATGACAGCGGCGAGGCGGTTCAGTCGATTCATAACGTTACCTTTATTGTTGTTATTGCGTTGTGTTTACATTGCCGGTACACAGTTCCACGAGAACTATTCCAGCCCTAATCCAGCACGGCCGATAGCGTTTAAGCTGCCTTTGGTAAACCGATCCTTCCATGACCTTTCATAGTCTTCTCGTGGGAAATCATCGGGAGACGCGCCTTGCTCAAACGCGCGAAAAACGTCGTGGGCATACCGAAGATTCTTGGGGCACATCGGCGCGGCAGGCACATACATTACGTTGCCCCAGCCCTGCTGATTTTCGACCGACGCAACGCTATGAATTACATCGCAGTGCCACCAGACCGAATCACCCGCCTGGACATCAGGGATGGGAGTAAGACCTTCCACCAATAGCGGATGCCATTGTTGCGACACAGGAAGAACCTTTCCTGGCGCGACACCGCATAGCTCATCTTCGGGGACATCGTCGAGCAGCGGCCGGAGCAGCATGTACGCCATGGCTTTCGGTATGGGCAACGTGTGCAGAACACCTTGATTGGCCCTCATGTCCGAGAGTGCTGTCCACCCTTGGAACGTGCGGAAAGCAGAACACTTGACCGTATCCTTGTAGGCGTATTCATCCACTTCGGTACGGAAGGCAGCATCCCATGGATCGTAGGATTCAAATTCATTGCTGTAGATCTTGTCGAAGACCTTCAGGTAAGCAGGGTGCAACCAACGCTCCAGCGCGCCGGAGTCTGTGTGAGGGCCAAGTCCTTTTGAGTTGGTACCTGGAGGTCGGCGGCGAACACGATCCGGGTAGAGTGCGTTGACATCTGGGTTGAACCAGGACTGTCCATGGGAGTTCGTTTTCCACAACCGGTTCAGGAATGACTGGGCCACGCCCATCTTTTCATCTTGACGCAGTTGCATCTGGGAATCCGACCAATAGATGGGAAATATCTCAGGACGGGAGGCTTCCAAGCTTCCAAAAAACTGGTCAGCGGGGCCACGGTACACTTTGTCGAAATCGTTTTTGTCCAGATAATCCAGAAGCCCTTTATCCCACGCCAGAACCTGATCTTTGGGGAAATGGTTTCGGATGACCACGCAGCCACGTCGCTTGATGTGCGATATCTGTTCGTCAGTCACCGTCCCATTTGCGATATCTGCGAATTCGAGTATCGGGAATCCCGAGCCAGTCTTGGCCTCCTGCTCTTTAATCGATGCGATTTCTGTGCGGATGAAATCGGTCACTTGCGCAAACAACCCTTCAACATCGCCAATCTGCGCGCGCAATGCGCGCTTCATTTTGACGATGCTGTCCTGATAATTCTCCGGCAGGTCAGCGGATTCGAAAGCTTGATATTTGCTCATGATTGAACCTGTATTTTTTTGTTTTTCATACAGGTATGGAAGCATCTCCACCTTCGGAAAGGGCAGTCTGATTAGGCGCATTTTCCAATACGATTGTGGCGTCTATTCCTTTCTTGAGTGAAGCATCAGGTTAATGATCTCTTGGGTACTATTGGAAGAGGTGTCCGTGCTGTCGACGGAACTCCGATGGAGTCATGCCCTTCAGAGCTTTGAACTGGCGGTTAAACAGCGCTTGGGAGGAATAGCCTACCTGCTCGGAAATCATTGAAATTGTTGAACTGCTCTGCATCAACAGGGCACACGCATAACCAACCCGCAAACGAACAATGTAGTCCAGCGCGGTGCACCGGGTGTGCTTGCGGAACATCCGGTGGAAGGCTGAGACGCTCACGCATGCCATCTGCGCTAGAGCCGGAATACTCAGCGGGCTGGCGTAATTGGAGTGCAGAAACTCCAATACCCGATGAATACGAATATCCTCAACAACGTTGGCCCTGCTGTTCGACGGCTGCGCAGGAAGAACCCTGACAGCATCGACATCTCGTACCAGCGCATTAAGCACCACCAGAAGCGTGACCAAGCGCTCGGACGGCTCTTGACTGACCATTGCCTCAATCATTGGACGAACTTCGCGCGATGCTCGCTCGCTGAACTTCAGCGCATTTTGAGCGGCCACGAGCAACGAGCGAATCGATGCCATCTCTGGAAAGAGACTCACCAGCGACTCAGCCCATGCCTCCGAAAACCAGATCACTAACGCTATATGAGGTTGTCCCTCACGAATCAGCTCAGCTGACGACCAGCTGTGGGGAATATTCGGCCCGACCAGCACCAGATCCCCGTCGTCGTAGCGGGCCACATCGCTGCTGATATAGCGATGACCCCGACTGTTCAGCGTCAGAGTCAGCTCATACTCCGGGTGATGGTGCCATTCAAAGGGGATGGCATCTGGAAGCCGTCGATTTAGCAGCGTCCAGGATGCATTTGCTTGGGTCGGTATTTTCTCAAAGCTGGCTTTCATAACAATTTATTCTGCTGTGTGGCCATATACAAACGCCACAATCGTATCACCAAACGCTATCAGCGATACTCCCGCCTGCGAACCGGTACGGGCATCATCCCGCTTCTTCGCGCCCCGCCGCGCGACTCAACGTCCTGGAAAAATAAGACAGAAAAGGGTGAGCCCATGCACGGAACCGTCACTGCTGAATCCGGAAAATTACAGCTCGCGGGTGATAACGCGCAGCGCCTTAGCCCGTTCGTGTTTGCATTATTTTTTATCTTCGGCAGCATCACCAGCTTGAACGATGTGCTAATTCCAAAACTGAAAAGTCTATTCAGTCTCAGCTATGCCGAAGCCATGCTGGTGCAGTCTTCCTTCTTCCTGGCTTACTTCATCGCGTCGATTCCGGCGGGCCTGATGATTTCGCGGATAGGCTACATGCGGGCAGCGGTCGTAGGCCTGTGTACCATGGCAGCAGGTTGCCTGCTCTTCATCCCCGCGACCTATGTTGGCTTGTTTGCAGCATTTCTAGGAGCGCTCTTCGTTCTCGCTACAGGCGTCACAATTGTGCAAGTGGTTGCGAATCCACTGATATCCCTTTTGGGCACAGTAAAGACGGCTCATAGCCGCGTCACGTTTGCGCATGCCTTCAACTCACTTGGCACCACTGTGGCTCCCTATCTGGGAGCCATAGTGATCTTGGGGGCGTTAAACACCGTTGATCCGTCCACCCTCTCTCCATCAGCCCTCAGGATATTTCTTGCCAAGGAGGCGCAGGTCATTAGCACTACCTATGCAGGGATCGCTATCGTGCTTCTGATCGTGGCTTGCATCACCTGGCGGCAACGCCAACAGCTGCCGGCGTCTACCAATCCCGCGCGCAGCAACCCATTGGCAGCATTGAGCCTCTTGAAGCGTCCCCGCTTCTCACTAGGTGCAGCTTGCCTGTTTTTTTATGTTGGAGCTGAGGTCGCCATTGGGAGCATCTTGACTAACTTTCTGATGCAGGGATCTATTCTGGGCCTGGACGCTGAAACAGCGGGGAAACACGTGGCGTTTTATTGGGGAGGAGCAATGGCAGGACGCTTCATTGGAGCGGTTCTCTTAAGGAAGTTTGCGCCTGGCAAATTGCTGGCTTACGCCGCAGCCGTGGTCATCCTGCTCATCGCCCTGGCAGCCAACTCAGGCGGAGCTGTCGCCGGGTGGGCAATGCTATCGGTGGGACTGTTCAACTCCGTCATGTTCCCGACGATTTTTGCTCTCGCCTGCGAGGGGCTGGGCAAAAAAGCAGCGCAAGGCTCAGGTCTGATTTGTTGTGCCATTGTGGGTGGGGCGATTGTCCCTCCCCTGACGGGGTTAGCCGCAGATCTGAGTAGTTTATCCTGGGCCTTGGGCGTGCCTGGCGCCTGCTACGCGGCTATCGCCTACTATGGATGGTTCGCACGCAAGCCTGCGACGACTTGATGCCGAAAAATCGCGGCCTACCCTCGTCTCGCCAGCGTCCGCTATGGGTCGATAGCGGCCTCAGGACTGGGTATTCGCATCACGAATCGGTCTGAGCACTATCGCCCCGTCAACCAATTCGATGCTCAAGGAATCACCCAAACTGATGCTCATTGCTGCAAGGGCATCTGGTGGGAGATCGATGATGACGTCTTCGCTACCATCACCTGGATCTTCGCACTTCACGATTGTCCGCACGGATTGAGTCATAAGGGGAAAGGTCTGGACTGATGGGAAAGCCGTCATCCTACCCCCGCATGGCACCTACTGACAGCTATCGGCCAGGAGCGGACTCTGCGCATGGCAACGTCCCACCCAGTGTCGTGCCCAGAGCCTTTGGCGATGCCGCTCACATGCCCACGTCAAGGTCGTCCGCCAGCGCCCTTAGCTCGACTTCAGCCCGTCGCGACAGGCAGAATTCAGCCGAGGCAGCCTGTCGCGATCAAAAACATTTGACGACAACGCGTCGCTCTCACACGCTGTTTTGCCCCTATTTCCTAACTAGGCTTCCCTATGTCATTCGCGACCGTAGTGCTACTCGACTGCTGGACAGCCAAGTACGTCGCCCGAACCCATCGTGTTCGCCACGGACACGCAGCTATGTTTGCGGTATTGCACCGCTGAGGAAGAAATAGCTGTAATCCATTTCCCCCTAGTAAAAAAAGTTCAGTCCGGCTCACCAAACGATGAGGCTTTGGGCGGCCATCCGCTCTGCTGGTCAAATCCTATGCAAACAAGTGGCCAGGTGGAGCGCAATAACTTCGCCTTAGAGCAATACCAATCACGTTTGGCAAAATCACTGGTGATACCAGTTTTTTTGACAAAAAAATTCAATGATGGTGAAAAATCACCATCACAGATCAACATAAATGGGAGTGCTATTCCAAATAATATTGACAACCTACGGTTACGCCCAAAACCCGTAGCAGCACGGCTTGCCGGCGGGCGCGATCTGTCTGTGATGAATGAGTCGCCTGACACAACGCCCCCGCCGGCAAGCCGTGCTGCTACGGGGGACGTTGCCTGTCAGTCCTCAATCCGCCGCAACGGCACGCTCAACTCGACCCGCAACCCGTCGCTGCGACTGTCAAACCGCAACGAGCACGCGCAGCGCTGGACGATGGCCTGCACGATCGCAAGCCCCAGCCCCGCGCCCGGGCTCTTGCCGTTGCGCCAGAAACGCTGGGTCATCTTGTCCAGATCCGGCTCCGGTATGCCCGGACCGTAGTCGCGCACCCGGAAATGCGCCTGGCCGTCGAACGTCTCAAGGCTCAACTCCACCCGCGCACCCGGCTGGGTGTGGCGCAGTGCGTTGTCCAGCAGATTGCGCAATGCAGCAACCGCCAGCGCCGCCGGCATTTCCACCGCAGCTGTGGACAGGTGAGCAGGCAGGATCAACTGGATGCGCTCGTCATCGCCATGGTTGGCATCATGAATCGCCAGCCGTGCGACCTTCTCGGCATCGCACTGCACGCCGTCATCAAAAGACAGGCTGCCCTCCACCCGCGCCAGCAGCAGTAGCTGCTCCAGGGTGCGGTGCATGCGGTCAGCGCCCTCCTCGGCATGTGCCAGCGCCTTGTCACGCTTGTCGCCCTCGGTCATGCGGGCCACTTGCAGGTGGGTCTTGATGGCGGTCAGCGGGCTGCGCAGTTCGTGGGCCGCGTCCCCGGTCAGACGACGCTCGCGCTCAAGGGTCTGGGCGATACGCAGGAACAATTGATTCTGGCTCTTGAGCAATGGCTGCAACTCGCTCGGCAGGTTCGGCACGTCCAGCGGCTCGACTGAGTCGGCGCTGTGCCGGTTCAAGGCGTCGCGCATGCGGTTGAGCGGCGCCAGCCCGCGGCCAATGCCGAACCAGACCAGAATCAGGCTGCCGAACAACGCCACCAGCACCGGCACCGATGCGGCCAGCAGCACCGACTGACCGAGCACATCGCGCTCAATCTGCCGGTCCGCGGTGCTCACCCGCACATTGCCGTGCATCATGGTGTACACGCGCCAGTGCTCGCCGTTGATCATCTGGTCGACAAAGCCGCTGGCATCCGCCTTCAAGGGTTCGGCGGGCGAGCTGTCGGTACGCGCCAATACCTGACCGCGCAGGCTGCTCAACTGACAGGCCATGCCGTTGGGGATGCGCAGATCGGCGGTGTGCAATGCAGTGCTCTGGCCATCGTCGGGCATCTGCATCTGCTCCAGCAGCCCCGCCACCATCCGCGCCGACGCCTCCAGCCGTTGATCCAGGGACTGCATCATCTGCGTGCGCAGATCGCGCAGCATCCATGCTGCCGCCAGCACCCAGATCAGGATGAACGCCGAACCCAGGATCAGGCTCAGGCGCGTGCGCAGGCTCATCATCCCTGTTGCTCCGCGACATCGCCCGCCGGCCCCAGGCGGTAGCCCAGGCCACGAACGGTTTCGATGATTCCGCTGCCGAGCTTGCGCCGCAGGTGATGGATATGAACGTTCAATGCGTTGCTCTCCACTTCATCGCCAAAGCCGTACACGCAATCCTTCAGCTGCTCGCTGGACAGCACGCGCCCGTGATTGTTGAGCAAGGCCTGGAGCAGCGCCTGCTCGCGCCGGGACAGGTCCACCGACTGGCCTGCGAGGCGGGTTTCGCGGGTGCTGGGGTCATAGGTCAACAGGCCATGCTCGATCACGTTGACGCTGCGCCCGGCCATGCGCCGCACCAGCGTATGCAGCCGGGCGCTGAGTTCGCGCAGGTCAAAAGGTTTGAGCAGGTAGTCATCGGCGCCGGCCTGCAGACCGTCGACGCGGTCGGTAACAGTGTCGCGGGCCGTGAGGATCAACACTGGAATTTCCACACCCTGCTGGCGAAGATGGCGCAGCAACCTGAGGCCGTCTTCGTCAGGCAGCCCCAGGTCCAGCACCATGACATCGAAGTGTGCCGCCGACAGCATCGCCCGCGCGCCGGCAGCGTTGGCGACGCGGTCCACAGTCAGGCCCTGGGCATCGAGGCCTGCAACGATGCCGCTGGCAATCAGATCGTCGTCTTCACAAAGCAGTACGTGCATGGGCGGCCTCGGCATAAAAGGCAATTGAAACAACGCGGGATTAAGAGTGGATTATGCATGATCCACAGGCGGGCAAATCGACAGGTTGATCGGGGCGTTAATCGGCACTTAATCACAAGGGTCCAACCTCGGTTCATAGATGATTGGCAAGGTGTACGCATGCGTAAGTTGTTGATACTGGTGCTTCTGTTGTTTCCGTTGCTGGCCCAGGCGTTGCCCGGCGGTGATCTGTTCAAGAAGCCCGATTTCCTGCCTGTCGGGCAGGCCTTCATATTCAGCTCCGAACGTCTTGAATCCGGGGAAACCCGTCTGTACTGGCAAATCGCAGACGGCTACTACCTCTATCAGAAGCGCCTCAAGTTCGACGGCTTGAGCGCTGGCCTGCTACCGGTGCTGCCGGCTGGCGAAGACCACAACGACGAGTATTTCGGCCAGCAGCAGGTCTATCGCCAAGGTCTTGAGCTGACAATCCCGGCCTCTGCCAGCGGCCAGGTGAAGGTGGGTTGGCAAGGCTGTGCCGACGCCGGCCTTTGCTATCCGCCGCAAACTCAGGTTGTGGATCTGGGCAAGGGCAGCGCGACTATCGTCAACGGTCAGGCACAGGATCAGGCGCTGGCCAGCACCCTCCAGGAGCGCTCGCTGGGCTTGAGCCTGCTGATCTTCTTCGGCCTGGGTCTGTTGCTGGCATTTACCCCCTGTTCGCTGCCGATGCTGCCGATTCTGGCGGGCGTGGTAGTGGGCAGCGGCGCCCGCCCGCGTCGCGGTTTCGCCCTGGCCGGGGTCTACGTGCTGAGCATGGCGTTGATCTACGCGGGGCTGGGTGTGGTTGCCGCGCTGTTGGGTGGCAATCTGCAATCCACGTTGCAACAACCCTGGCTGCTGGGCAGTTTCGCCGGGCTGTTCGTGTTGCTCTCGCTGCCGATGTTCGGCTTTTTCGAACTGCAACTGCCGGCCTTTGTGCGTGATCGCCTTGAGAATGCCGGACGCCAGCGCCAGGGCGGCAGTCTGGTGGGTGCGGCCGTCCTCGGTGCGCTGTCCGGGTTGCTGGTCGGCCCCTGCATGACTGCGCCGCTGGCCGGCGCCTTGCTGTACATCGCACAGAGTGGCAACGCCTTGCAGGGCGCGCTGGTGCTGTTCGCGCTGGGGCTGGGCATTGGCCTGCCGCTGCTGCTGGTGGTGACGGTGGGCAACCGTTTCCTGCCCAAGCCGGGTGCCTGGATGGACCTGGTCAAGGGCGTATTCGGCTTCCTGTTGCTGGGCACGGCGCTGTTCATGATTCGCCCGCTGCTGGCCGAGTCCTTGTGGCTCGCGCTGTTCGGCGCCCTGCTGCTGATCCTCGCGTTCAGCGCCATCGCCCAGACCCGCACCCTGAAACGCGCGGCACTGATCTGCGCGCCGGTCGGGCTGATTCTCGGCCTGTGGGGCACGATGATGCTGGTCGGCGCGGCTGGCGGAGCGGACGATCCCTGGCAACCGCTGAAGGTCTACAGCGGGGCAAGAGCCAGCAGCGAAAGCGCCAGCAACCACGACGCGTTCACCACCATCAAGGATGCGGCCGCACTGGACCGCGAACTCGCTGCGGCCGCTGCCAATGGCCAGTGGGTGCTGGTGGATTACTATGCCGACTGGTGCGTGTCCTGCAAGATCATGGAAAAAACCGTGTTCGGCCAAAGCCAGGTCATCGAGGCGCTGAATGGCGTGCGCCTGTTGCGCCTGGACGTGACCGCCGACAACGAAGCCAGCCGTCAATTGCTGGAACGCTACAAGGTCCCCGGCCCTCCGACGCTGTTGTGGCTTGGGCCAGACGGTAGCGAGCGCAGGTCACGGCGCATCACCGGCGAAGTCGATGACAAGGGCTTCCTGCAACAATGGCAAGCGACCCGGGAGCAGGGTTGATGCTGAGTTTTTCCCTGGGGCCCTTCTCCCTGGCGCTCAACCACTTGCTGCTGTTGGCTGCCCTTGTGCTGGCCACTTTTGTCGGCTGGCTTGGCGGACGTCGCCAACGGGTCAACCCGGAACGCGCCCTGTTCGGTCTGTTCCTGCTGGGACTTTTGCTGGCGCGTGTGGGATTCGTGCTGGTGTATTGGGCGCAGTACCAGAACCATCTGCCGGGCATCATCGACATCCGCGATGGCGGATTTCTGGTCTGGCCGGGGGTTATCGCCGTGGTGATCGGCGCTCTCGTGCACGGCTTCAGGCGCCCCGCTTTACGTACCTCGATGGCGATGGGCGTGCTCAGCGGCCTGATGTTCTGGTGGCTGGCCAGCCTTGCGGTCAGCGCATCGCAACAGGATGCTCGGTTGCCGAACCTGAGCTTGCGCGACGGCTCAGGTACGCCTGTGCACTTGAGCGACTATCAAGGCAAGAAACTGGTCATCAACCTGTGGGCCACCTGGTGCCCGCCGTGTCGGCGCGAGATGCCCGTGTTGCAGGTCGCCCAGCAAACCAACCCTGACGTGGTCTTCCTGTTCGTCAATCAGGCCGAAACCCCACGCGAGGTCGGGACTTTTCTGACGAGCCAGGGCCTGCAACTGGACAACCTGCTGTTCGACGACACCGGCGAGCTGGCCCGTCGCGTTGGCTCGGCCGCGCTCCCTACCACCCTTTTCTACCGCCCCGATGGCGGCCTTTCGGCCAGCCACCTGGGCGAACTGTCCAACGCCAGCCTGACCCATGTTCTTGGGCAGCTTGGCGAATCGGCACCACTGGCTTCCTCCCAAACCAGGAGTACTCAATGAGTTTCACGCGGATCTCCACCCTGGCCGTCGCCAGTCTGCTCACCTTCCAGACCGCCCTGTTGCAGGCCGAAGAACTGCCCGCGCCGATCAAGGCGCTGGAAGCCAAGGGCGCGACGATCAAAGGCAGCTTCGATGCGCCCGGCGGGCTCAAGGGCTACGCCGCCGAATACCAGAAACAAGGCATGGCGCTTTACCTGACCGCCGACGGCAAGCATGTGCTGGCGGGCAACCTGTTTGACGAGAAAGGCGAAGACCTGAGCGAGGCGCCACTGCAGAAGCTGGTCTACGAGCCCATGACCAAAGAGCTGTGGAACCAGATGGAAAACAGCACCTGGATCGCCGACGGCGCCAAGACTGCCCCCAAGGTCATCTACCTGTTCAGCGACGCCAATTGCCCGTACTGCAACATCTTCTGGGAACAGGCTCGGCCCTGGGTCAAGTCCGGCAAGGTGCAGTTGCGTCACATCATGGTCGGCGTGATTCGCGAAGACAGCGCCGCCAAGGCCGCCACTCTGCTGGCCGATGCCAACCCTGAACTGGCCCTGCAGAAGCACGAACAGGCAGGAAAAAGCAGCACCCTCAAGGCCATGGGTACTATCCCCAAAGACATTCAGGCCAAACTCGATGCGAACATGAAGCTGATGGACGACATGGGTCTGTCGGCGACCCCGTCGATTTTCTACAAGGACGCCAATGGCCACCTGCAACAGCAACAGGGCGCACCACGGCCTGACGTACTGGCGAAGATGATGGGGCCTAAATAACCCCAGGAAATGAGCCGAAGTGTACCAGCCTGCCCCTGTGACCTTCTGACCAATGGTCGACCTGTCCCGAACCGTGGATACTGCACGCGCAGTTCATCCATGTAAGAATGTCGATCAACATCTCAAGAGCCAAAGTCGGGAGGCTCCTTTCAATGCGTTACGCCGAAGATCATAAAGCCCAAACCCATCAGCGCATCCTTGTTGAGGCGGGCGCGCGCTTTCGTCGTGATGGTATCGGCGCGACCGGTTTACAGCCGCTGATGAAGGCATTGGGGCTGACCCACGGTGGCTTTTACGCCCATTTCAAATCCAAGGATGATCTGGTCGAAAAGGCCCTGCGTTGCGCGGTGGACAGTTTGCAGGCATCGCGCGCTGAAAAGCTGGGCAACGACACCTCGGCCCAGGCGTTCATCGACATGTACCTGGCCCCGGCTCATCGCCTTGAGCCGGAAAACGGCTGCCCGTTGCCGACCATGTCGTCGGAACTGGGCCAGCGCGGCCAGCCGAGCGAGATTACCGACGAGCTGATTCACAGCATGCTCGCGGCACTGCAGGCCGGCATGCCCGAAGGCCCTGACAACAGTGACAAGGCCGTGATGATGATGTCCAGCCTGGTCGGCGCTCTGGTCCTCGCCCGTAGCGCCAAAGACCCGCAGTTGGCCGAGCACATCCTCAAGACCACCCGCGAGCAGCTCAAGCAGCAGATCCCCAAGGCTTGAAGTGAAGTGCCCCTGCCGCCACCGGCAGGGGCATGGCGTTTAATCAGGCTTCGAAGCGACGGAACAGCACGCTCGCATTGACGCCGCCAAAACCAAAGCCGTTGGACAGCGCGTATTCGATCTTCATCGGGCGCGCCTTGCCGTGGACGATATCGATGCCCGCCGCGGCCTCATCCGGCTTCTCAAGGTTCAGCGTCATCGGCGCAATCTGATCCCGAATGGCCAGTGCGGTGAAAATCGCCTCGATGCCACCTGCCGCGCCCAACAAGTGCCCGGTCGCCGACTTGGTCGACGTCACCGCTACTCCGCCCTGATCGCCGAACACTGTCTTGATCGCCGCCATTTCGCCTTTGTCGCCTACCGGCGTTGAAGTGGCGTGGGCGTTCAAGTGCGCAATGTCGGAAGGCTTGATGCCCGCCTGGCGAATCGCCGCCTGCATGGCCCGGCGCGCACCGCTGCCGTCCTCAGGCCCGGCCGTCAGGTGATAGGCATCGGCGCTGGTGCCGTATCCCACCAGCTCGACAATAGGCTTGGCGCCTCGCGCCAGCGCGTGTTCCAGGGTCTCGATGACCATGATCCCCGCCCCCTCGCCCATGACAAAGCCGTCGCGGTCCTGATCGAACGGACGGGAGGCGCGCTCAGGTGTGTCGTTGAAGCCACCGGACAGCGCCCGCGCCGCCGCGAATCCACCCAGCGACACGCGGTCGATACAAGCTTCGGCGCCACCGCATATGGCGATGTCCGCCTCCCCGGCGAGGATCATCCGCGCCGCATCGCCGATGGCCTGCACACCTGCGGCACAGGCCGTCACCGGCGCTCCAAGCGGCCCCTGGAAACCGTGCTGAATAGACACGTGCCCGGCCGCCAGATTGACCAGGAACGATGGAATAGTGAACGGGGAAAGCCTGCGTGGCCCACGGGAGTCAGTGGTGCGCACCGCATCGGCAATCGATACGAACCCGCCCACCCCTGACCCGATGATCGTCGCCGTGCGCTCACGCTCTTCATCCGTCGAAGGCGCCCAGCCAGCCTGCGCCACCGCCTGCTGGGCCGCTCCGAGGGCGAAGAGAATGAAACGGTCCATCTTCTTCTGCTCTTTTGGCGGCGCTGCGGCATCGGCGTCGAAACCTGCTTCGGGATCCTGGTCCAGCGTCGGTACTGGCCCGCCGACCTTGGCCGGCAGATCGGCAACGGTATCCTCGGGCAGCCTGACAATACCGGAGCGCCCTTCGAGCAATCGCCGCCACACAGGCTCGACTCCCGTCCCCAGAGGCGTTACCAGGCCCATCCCCGTGACTACGATGCGACGTGCGTTCATGGCTTCACCCTTTCAACTTTCAATGCATGGAAAGGCGCGGATTCTCGCGCCAAATGTTCTGTCGTACCCACTCTTGGCCGCTGACCTGAGTTCACGGACCTTGAGCGTAGCAACCAAGATATATTACGACTGTAATTTTGATAATTATATGACCCGCGTCATTTGACGTGTCAAGCCCAGGCGACCATTCCCGCCCGGCACCCAGGACCAAACCCCCGGGCAAAAAAAGACCGATCAGCGATCGGTCTTCTGATGCAACGATGGGTCAGTCAAGCGCCAGCTTTTCCCGGTTCTTGTCGAGCAGCGCCTTGCCGATCCCCTTGACCTCAATCAACTCGTCGATCGACGCAAACGCTCCGTTTTCATCGCGATAGGCGACGATCGCTGCAGCTTTCGCGGCGCCAATGCCAGACAATTCCTTGTGCAGAACTTCAGCGGAAGCCGTATTGATGTTGACTCTGGCTGACTGCTCGGCCGGTACAGCAAGCATTGTGGCAGGCGCCGGGGAGGTCGTCGCACTCGTGGCTTGTGCATTGGCGGCAAGTGAAACGCTGGCAAGCAAAGCGAAGACGAGGGAGGACAGGTAGGACGTGCGCATGAGTAATCTCCATGACATCGTGGATTGGGGAGCAGCTTTCCTGAGCTGCTACCCAAACCTAGACCTTGTTCATGGAGCGTCAACGCACGCTTCGGTGACTGAATGTGTAGTTGGTCACAGGCCCTTTAAAACCGGGGACGCGTCGACCCGTGAAGGGCCAAACCAATGAGTAAACAAAGGTTTCCATTGCGCGAAACTTCAGGGTTCGTGCCGCCGCTGCAGATGAATCCAGTCCACGATTTCACCCTCAGGCGCATACCCTGCCACGGTATCACCCATGATCTGTCGCACACGGGTGTAGTCATCCTCATCCAGCGCCTTGAGCAACTTCGACAGGCTCTGCTTGAAGGTCTCCCAGGGCAAATGATCTTCCTGGGCACTCATGATCATAGGGTGGCTGGTGGCAGCGACGTTGTCGCCGATCAACAACTCTTCATAGAGCTTCTCGCCGGGACGCAGGCCTGTGAACTCGATGGAGATATCACCCTGGGGGTTCTTTTCCGAACAGATGCTCAAGCCAGACAGATGAATCATCTTCTCGGCCAGCTCGATGATCCGCACCGGCTCGCCCATGTCCAGCACGAAGACGTCACCGCCCTGCCCCATGGAACCCGCCTGAATCACCAACTGGGCGGCTTCCGGGATGGTCATGAAGTAGCGGGTGATCTTGGGGTGCGTGACCGTCAGCGGGCCACCGGATTTGATCTGCTGATGAAACAGTGGAATCACCGAGCCCGACGAGCCCAGCACGTTACCAAAGCGCACCATGATGAAACGGGTCTTGTTGACGTGATGAACGTTGGAGCGGTCGCCGAACATGACGGGCGCGGTTTCCCGGCTCAGGGCTTGCAACGTGAGTTCGGCGAGCCGCTTGGTACTGCCCATGATGTTGGTGGGGCGCACGGCCTTGTCGGTAGAGATCAGCACGAAGTTGGCGACACCCGCCTGCAACGCCGCCTGCGCCGCGTTGACGGTGCCAACCACGTTGTTGATCACGCCTTCGGCAATGTTGTGCTCGACCATCGGAACATGTTTGTAGGCTGCGGCGTGATAGACGGTGTCCACACGCCAGCTCTTCATGACATCCAGCAATTTGGCATGGTTACGTACAGAACCGAGAATCGGCAGCACCTTGACCTTCAGGGACTCGCGCGCAACCCGTTGCTCCAGTTCCGAAAGGATGGTGTACAGGTTGAACTCACTGTGATCGAGCAACAACAAGGTGGTGGGCTTGAGCAAAACGATCTGCCGGCACAACTCCGACCCGATAGACCCCCCAGCCCCGGTCACCAGTACGCATTGATTCTTGATGCAGTGCTCCAGCAGCCCCTCTTGCGCCGGGACGGCGTCGCGACCCAGCAAGTCAGCGATGTCCACCTCTTGCAAATCGTCGACCTTGACGCGCCCGGCGGCCAGGTCGGAGAAGTTCGGCACGCTGCGTACATGCAGCGGAAACCCCTCCAGAAATCCCAGGATCTCGCGACGGCGGGCCCTGGCCGAAGAAGGGATGGCCAACAGGATTTCCTGGGCTCCGGTGCCCTCGATCATCTGCTGGATATGTTTGGGCTTGTAGACCTGCAGTCCGGAAATCACCCGGTTGGAAATTGAATCATCGTCGTCGATGAAGGCCACCGGACGCATGGAGCGCCCCATTCTCAACGCAGCGACCAATTGATTGCCCGCAGCCCCCGCACCATAGATCGCCACTTTCGGCAGGCCATCATCGCGATTGGTGAACGGCACATGTTGTGCGGCAGAGAACCAGTCGCCAAGGAAGTACTGGCGCATGGCGAGCCGCAAGCCACCGATCATGACCAGGCTCAGCCACCAGTAGTTGAACATGATCGAGCGCGGCACGACATGTTGATGATTGCTGTAGAGATACACCACCACGCCCAGGATCAGCGCGGAGAGACTCACGGCCTTGATAATGGCAACCAGGGCATCGTTGCCGAAATAGCGCATGACCGCCCGATACATGCCGAACCGGATAAACAAGGGAATAGCCACGACCGGCGCGCTAGCAAAGAGCCAGGTGTGAATTTCAAGGGGGTTTATCAGGTCATCGATGCCAAGACGAACTACAAAGGCCATCCAGAGGGCAAACCAGACCAGACACACGTCGGTAGCCACCTGGATGATCCGCTTCTTGCGACGGGGCAACGCCAGCAACGAAACGCGCAATTTGTCCATGATTCCCTCGAACACGAGTTCAAACTCCTACCAATCGACCGATATGTCGGTTGTTGATTCCTTGCGCCGCATGAAAATCGAGTGGCCAGTCAGGGCGACCACGCGCCCTGTCAGGTCTTTTCCAGCTCGCCGGCTCGAAACCGGATGGCCAGGGCAATCAACGGTACATACGCGATGAGCACGCCGGTGAGGCCATCCATGCCGAAACTTCCCACCCATATAGCAATGGGCAAGAGCCAGCAAAGATTGATGACACCGACGGCAGACGTCACGGGAAGGTGCTTGCCAAACTGCCGCGAGGCGAATTGATAAGCATGGCTTCGGTGAGCCTCATAGACCTTGTCGCCTCGAACGAGTCGACGAATGAGGGTAACTGTAGCGTCAACGATGAAAACACCGAGGAGAATAAGCCATGACCAGAGTAACTGCGAGGAAATAGTGGCTGCTTGTATGGACAGGATGCCTAACGTCATGCCAAGAAAGCCGCTGCCGGCATCGCCCATGAAGATCCGCGCCACCGGAAAGTTCCAGAACAGGAACCCTGTGACCGCCGCCGCGAGCAGAATCAATAAGCCTGTGTGCGCCAGGTAGCCGCTCAAGGCATAGACCAATGCCGCACCCAGGCAAACACACACGGCCTCCACGCTGGCAATACCGTCGATACCATCCATGAAGTTGTACAGGTTGAGCAGCCACACCAGATAGATCGTTGCCAGTACATCCCCGATCAATCCCAGGTTCACCGGGACGGTAAACAGCGTCACGACCGGTAGCCCGCCCAGCCAGAACAGCCCCCAGGCGGATGCCAGAAAGTGGCCTGCCAAACGCCAACGTGCCGCGATATGGCCGTGATCGTCGAGAAACCCGAGGGCAGCAATCATTGAGCCGGCGCCGAACAACGCGATGAAAATCTCGAAGCCAAGCTCGCCCGCAACATACAATCCGCAGAGTGCGGCAAGGTAACTGACGACGATCGCCACCCCTCCGCCGCGGGGCGTGGGTACGGTGTGCGAACTCCTGCCGTTGGGGATATCCAGCAAACTCTTGCGCAACGCATAACACCGCAGCCAGTACGTCAGCGCGAATGATCCCCCGACAACAGCAACCGCCAACCACCAATGATTCATCGTTGTTCCGTTGTTAAAAAGTGTTCGACCGTGTTTCTCAGGCCATCATCTACAGATACAGGGGGTGTCCACTGCAGCAGCTCGCGATTCTTGCTGATGTCCACGCACAGCGACCCCAGAATCCTCTGTGCCACCGCTCGTCGCCCCAGCAGACTGGCGCCCAGATACAGTAGAGGCTGCGGTACCGGAAGCAAGCGGTTTGGTGCATGCAAATGCGACACCAGCTTTCGCGCAAGCTCAGTCGTGGAGAGATCCTCACCATCGCTGACCAGAAAGATCTGATTGGCAGCAGCGCGATGATCGATGCATACCTTGATGAAGTCGACCAGATTGTCCAGCGATACCAGGCTGCGGCGATTGTTGATAGCCCCCAGAGGCAATGGGATACCCTTGCGCAACACGCGCATCAACTGGAGGAAATTGGCTTTGACGCCCGGCCCGTACACCAATACCGGCCGGATGATGACCACATCCATGGCGCTGTCACGAGCCAGCGCAAGCAAGCCCTGCTCTGCCTCTAGCTTGGAAACCCCGTAGGGATCCAGAGGATGGGGCTGATCGTGGGGATGAAAACGCTGCCCGGACGCCGTGGACTCGCCGTTGACCTTCACCGAACTGATGAAAATGAAGCGTTGAACGCCCGCCGCAATGGCCTGCCGCGCCAGATTCAACGTGCCCGCGGTATTCACTTCGCGAAAAAGCGCCAGCGGGTCGGCTGCGCGCTCATGCATGACATGGACGCGGGCTGCGGTGTGGATGATGGCGTCGCATCCGCTAAGTGCGTGGGTCCAATCGGTTGCTTCATTGATATCCGGGACGGCAACGCCACGGATATTCGCTGAAGCAATCAGATCACCGCTCCTGCTCGCCGCGATGACATTGATGGTCGGGGTAGCAACACTTGCGACTAGCGCCCTTCCCAGAAAGCCGGTACTTCCTGTAATCAGAACATTTCTTGCCATGTCTAAACCGTGGGAATGAATCGTATCCGGACAACGTGATCCGGCGCAGAGGGCGCTCTGCTCTTTATGCCCTCGACGGCACCCCTCGCTGCAGCCAGTGAAGGGTGCCGTACGTGATGGGCTCTAGCGAACGCTCAGCAATGACTCGATTTCCTTGACCTTCGCCGCAACCAACCGCGGGTCGCGGCGACTCTCCACATTCAGACGCAGCAGCGGCTCGGTGTTCGAACCACGCAGGTTGAAACGCCATTCGGCAAACTCAAGGCTGATGCCGTCGGTCTTGTCGATGTTCGAGCAATTGGGGGCGTAATGGTCGTAGACCTTGGCCAGCTCAGCCTTGACGTCCTCGACCTTGTAGTTGATCTCGCCGCTGCACGGATAGGCTGCGATGCGCTCATCAACCAGTTGGGACAGGGTTTTGCCAGAAACCGACATCAGCGCGGTCACCAGCAGCCATGGGATCATGCCGCTGTCGCAGTAGGCGAAATCGCGGAAATAGTGGTGAGCACTCATCTCGCCACCGTAGACCGCATCTTCCTTGCGCATGCGCTCCTTGATGAAGGCGTGTCCTGTCTTGCACAGCACGGGCGTGCCGCCGGCCTGGTTGACCTGATCGATCGTGTTCCAGGTCAGGCGCGGATCGTGGATGATCTTGGAGCCCGGGTGCTGCTTGAGCAGCATTTCAGCCAGCAGGCCTACCAGGTAGTAGCCTTCTACGAAGCGGCCTTTTTCGTCAAAGAAGAAGCAGCGGTCGAAGTCCCCATCCCAGGCCAGGCCCAGGTCGCAGCCATGCTTGAGCAGAGCCTCCTGGGTGATGCTGCGATTTTCCGGCAGCAATGGATTAGGCACGCCATTAGGGAAGTTGCCATCAGGCTCGGCGTTGATAATCACCCACTCAAACGGCAGCTTGTCCTTGATCGCTTGAAGGGCCGGGCCCACCGCCCCGTTGCCTGGATCGGCGAGGATTTTCAGTGGACGCAGATCAGCACCTTCGACATAACCCAGCAGATGCTGAATGTAGGCGGTCTTGTCGGGGGCCTGTTTGACGGTGCCCGGTTGCCGGGCGGCCTCGCCAATATTGCCCGCGTCCACCCGCTGACGGATGGCGTCCAGGCCAGTATCGCCACTGATCGGACGCGATTCGCGCTGTACCAGTTTCATACCGTTATAACCCTTGGGGTTATGGCTGGCGGTGACCATCACGCCGCCATCTGCGACGTAATGACTGGTGGCGAAATAGACTTCCTCGGTACCGCACAGGCCGATGTCGATGACGTCGGCGCCGGCATCCTGAATGCCCTGGATCAGCGCCTGAGCGAGAGATGGACTTTCGAGACGCATGTCTCTGCCGACCACGATATTTTTGGCGCTCAGTTCCACGACAATCGAGCGACCAATGCGGTAGGCAATGTCGGCATCCAGATCGTTGGGGACCTGGCCACGGATATCGTAGGCTTTGAAGCAGCGTGTCTGAATAGCGGGATAGACGGAATTCATGTGTAAAAACCTATGCGACAAAAAACCCGGAGGTTTCTTTGTTCAGTATGAAGCAGCCCGACCAGCAGGCTGCACGCAACCCCTGCGCTAATGCCCGAGGCGAGGGTTAGGCACTAAAAATGGCAATTAGTTATCGAGGCGACTGTAATTATCTTCGAAGCGCGGATGTCGTCCCTGATCATGTAGCGATTGCCCGGCGGTCAATAAAGCGGATGCAGAGGAAGAAGACTGCAGGCGAAGGGGCCTGGTCATGGCACTTCAGCAAAGCCGGCATTCTACAGCCAGCAGTGGGATTTGCTAACACTTGCACAGAGGGAAACGACGTTTCCTACATAAGATACAGACATGACGAAAGCATAGACGCCCACTCCGATCAGCAAGCGAACTAAATGCAGCGCCCATCAAGCCAGGCGGGAGGGTTTTGGCTTGCGACGCAACCGGGCAAACCAGGCCAGCACAGGCCCGATGGCCATGCCTGCCAACAACGCGACGATCACCGGCACAGCCACCGACAACTCAGGCGCCGACCAGCCAAAGAATACCAACGCCACCGGCTGCTGATTTTCAAGCGTGAACACGACCGTCGCCGATACCACCAGTACGACGAGCACAAAAAACATCAGGCGTTTGAAATTTCGCATTCAGCACTCCTTCAAAGCGTCATTGGAGCTCGTGCTCCTCTTCTTCGTTCACCCGATCACGCAGTTCCTTGCCGGGCTTGAAGTGCGGGACGAACTTGCCGTCCAGGCTGACCGACTGTCCGGTCTTGGGATTGCGGCCTACACGAGGCGCGCGGTAGTGCAGGGAAAAGCTGCCAAAGCCCCGTATCTCGATACGGTCGCCTGTGGCAAGGCATTGCGACATCTGCTCAAGCATGGTCTTGATGGCCAGCTCCACATCCTTGGATGAGAGCAGTCCTTGATGGGTGACAATTCGTTCGATCAACTCCGACTTCGTCATATTTTTCCCTTCTTTTTCAAGCAGCTAGGTAAAGCGCTTTGAAGGTTTTAGCATGACCGAATGGATTTGAACAGCCCCATTGCCCCACTTATGTGATCACTTGCGCCTGGTGATTGCCGAAAAAAACACCGCCCACAAAAAAGGGCGACCGAAGTCGCCCTTTTTCAATGGTCAGACAGAACTCAGTTCTGTTTTTCCATTTGAGCACGCAGCAGGTCACCCAGAGTGGTAGGACCCGTGTTTTCTGCGGTTTCAGGCTTGCTACGCAGGCTCTGAATCGCTTCTTTCTCGTCTTCAACGTCTTTCGACTTGATGGACAGAGAGATCACACGGCTCTTACGGTCAACGCTGATGATCTTGGCTTCGATCTCTTCGCCTTCTTTCAGGACGTTACGCGCGTCTTCAACGCGGTCACGGCTGATTTCGGAGGCTTTGAGGGTAGCTTCGATGTCGTCGGCCAGAGTGATGATGGCGCCTTTGGCGTCAACTTCTTTAACGGTACCGCGAACGATAGCGCCTTTGTCATTGACAGTGACGTACTCGGAGAACGGATCGCTTTCCAGCTGCTTGATACCCAGCGAGATGCGCTCACGCTCTGGATCAACAGACAGGATCACGGTGTCGAGCTCGTCGCCCTTCTTGAAGCGACGTACGGCTTCTTCGCCCACTTCGTTCCAGGAGATGTCGGACAGGTGAACCAGACCGTCGATGCCGCCGTCCAGACCAATGAAGATACCGAAATCGGTGATCGACTTGATGGTGCCGGAGATC